>ENA-OROU01000025-OROU01000025.1-human-gut-metagenome-genome-assembly--contig:-NODE-25-length-195734-cov-8.197502_pt1 | contig 195734 bp, 164 predicted proteins | sample MGYA00242131_ERZ509054 | MGnify/ENA primary metagenome ERZ509054 (study PRJEB26280, sample SAMEA2338749) | human gut metagenome | biome: human gut; feature: human-associated habitat; material: faeces... | reverse complement strand
CAACAAGTTCCAGACCTACGTTCTGAACCTTGCCGTATCTCTGTTCCATTACTACGAAAATACCTTTACTCATTGTAGGGTTTCCTCCTTATATTTCTAAATTTAGTATCCGATTCTTCGTCTAAATAAATTAGATGATGAACTTAGCTTCCAGTTTGTCCATGATAGCTTTAACAGCTTCGTCTGCAGACAGACCTTCCAGAATTGTACCAGCGCCTTTAACTTCTTTAGTGAAGGACTGATATACGTTTGTGGGGGAACCCTTCAGACCGATCATATCCAGTTCCAGACCATCTTTCAGATCTTCGAAGCCCAGTACTTTGATTTCTTTTTCATAAGCTTCAACGATACCTCTTACGGACATGTATCTGGGTGTAGCCAGTTCAGCGATTGCTGTCAGCAGGCAAGGAGTTTTGATTTTGATGATGTGGTAACCATCTTCGAACTGTCTCTTAACTACTACGTGGTCAGCTGCTGCTTCAACAACTTCTTCAACGTAGGAAACCTGAGGCAGGTGCAGTTTTTCAGCAATCTGGGGACCAACCTGAGCTGTGTCACCGTCGATAGCCTGACGACCTGTGATGATCAGATCATAGCCGATTTTCTTCAGAGCTGCTGCGATGATGCCGGATGTAGCATATGTATCGGAACCACCAAATTCTCTAGCAGATACCAGATATGCTTCGTCACAACCCATAGCCAGTGCTTCTCTCAGAGCAACGTCTGCCTGAGGGGGGCCCATGGAAACAACTGTTACTGTGCCGCCCAGCTGTTCTTTCAGCTGCAGAGCTGCTTCGATACCTGTTTTGTCATCGTGGTTGATAATAGAAGGAACACCATCACGGATCAGTGTGCCTGTCTTAGGATCGATTTTAACTTCTACTGTATCGGGTACCTGTTTAATACATACAACGATTTTCATTATAGTTTGTTCTCCTTCCAAATTTTAGTAATAAGCTTTTTCAAAATGAACTCTTAACTCTCAAATCAAACCTTCATGGAGCCAGCAACGATCATTCTCATAGCTTCGTTTGTACCTTCGTAGATTTCTGTAATCTTAGCGTCTCTCATAGCTCTTTCTACGGGGTACTCACGGCAGTAACCGTAGCCACCGAACAGCTGTACAGCCATTCTTGTTACTTCGTTTGCAGTTTCGGAAGCAAACATTTTGCACATTGCAGCGTAAGGAGCGTAGTTGCCATGCAGATCCTTTTCTGTAGCTGCTCTCCATACCATCAGTCTAGCAGCATCTGTCTTTGTCTGCATTTCAGCCAGTTTGAACTGTGTGTTCTGGTATTTGCCGATGGGTTTGCCACCCTGTTTTCTTTCCTTAACATATTTCAGTGTTTCGTCAATAGCGCCCTGAGCGATACCTACGGACTGAGCACCGATACCGATACGACCGCCGCCCAGTGCTGTCATAGCGATCTTGTAGCCCTGGCCTTCTTTGCCCAGCAGGTTTTCAGCGGGAACCTTAACGTTTTCATAAATAACTTCGCAGTTGGATGCTGCTCTGATACCCATACGTTCGATGTTGGGACCAACGGACAGACCTTCAAATTCTCTTTCTACGATGAAAGCAGACATACCTTTAGGGCCTTTGGATTTATCTGTCAGAGCGAATACGATGAATGTATCAGCGAAACCGGAGTTTGTTGTGAACATCTTTGTACCGTTCAGAACATAGTACTTGCCGTCTTCTGTCTTGTCAGCTGTTGTCTTAACGCCTGCAGCATCTGTACCAGCGCCGGGCTCTGTCAGACCGAAGCAGCCGATTTTGGAACCATCAACCAGAGGTCTCAGATATTTCTGTTTCTGTTCTTCTGTACCAAACTCATTGATGCAAGGGCAGCAAAGAGATGTATGTACGGACAGTGTAATACCTGTGGAAGCATCTACTTTAGACATTTCTTCCATGCACAGTGTGTATGTCAGAACGTCTGCACCCTGGCCGCCGTATTCTCTGCTGTAAGGAATACCAAAAGCACCGATTTTCTGCAGTTTCTGAAGCAGTTCTCTATCGTAATCTTCTGCTTCGTCCATGTCTTTAGCGATTGGTTTAATTTCTGTTTCAGCAAATTTTCTGAACAACTCTTGCTGAAGCATCTGAGTTTTTGTTAATTTGAAATCCATTCTAATATTCCTCCTATTTTTTAAAAATTTTGAAACATCCGCGATGAGGCCACATCGTGGTATTTCATTAAAAAACAACCTACTTCCTTACGACGCTGCCGTATGGACGCAGTTTATCAGCTTCTCATTTCTACTTACGCATTTCAATAAGAAGCTATAATGCCTCCACAATGAATATACCATTTTTGTTTAAAATTTGTCAACATCTTTGTCGATAAATATTACATAAAAAACGGCTGCGTTTGTTGGTAATACCGACATATTTTCCACTGTCGGCGAATGGAAAAAAACCTACAAAAAAACAGACCGAAAATCTCCTGCCGGATCGCTATTCCCACAGGAAATTCTTCCCACATTTCGTCTGTTTGCCTTTTTGTGAAAGAGCAATCTCCTTCGCCGCCAGCTCCTGCGGCATACAGTGTAATTTTGTATACAATATATCTCTTTTCAAAAAGGGATTCTGACGCTGTTTGTGCGTATTTCTCCGTTTTTTTGCCTATCTCTACTTTACACCATTGTCTTTTCTCTGTCAATATATTTCGCATGAAAACTATTTTCTCTACGTTTTAATTGTCAGACATCTACTCGTAATATTACACAATAAAAACTGCTTCTTTTTCTGTTTTATGTCTCCTTTTGGAAGTTCGCACCTTCCTTTTTCACGTTTTCATTCTCTATGAGATAATTTTTCGCAAAAAGAATCTCTTTCCGCGAAGTTCGTAAACAGAGCTTCTGCTGTCTCTCTCATATCAACCATTTTTCCGCATAAACATAATATAAAAAAGAGAGCATCCTTACGGATACTCTCTTGATGAATCAATATTCTGATTTCGTCGAAATTACTCAATGATTTCTACTACGGAACCAGCGCCTACTGTTCTACCACCTTCACGGATAGCGAATCTCAGACCCTGAGCCATAGCTACGGGTGTGATCAGTTCGATTGTCATTTCAACGTTGTCGCCAGGCATGCACATTTCTGTACCTTCGGGCAGGCTGATAACGCCTGTTACGTCTGTTGTTCTGAAGTAGAACTGAGGTCTGTAGTTGTTGAAGAAAGGAGTATGACGGCCACCTTCTTCTTTGGACAGAACGTAAACCTGAGCTTTGAATTTTGTATGAGGTGTGATGGAACCGGGTTTAGCCAGAACCTGACCTCTTTCGATTTCATTTCTCTGAACGCCTCTCAGCAGAACACCGATGTTGTCACCAGCTTCAGCCTGATCCAGCAGCTTACGGAACATTTCAACGCCTGTTACAACTACTTTTCTGATTTCGTCTGTCAGACCAACGATTTCAACTTCATCCTGTACTTTAACTACGCCGGATTCTACTCTACCTGTAGCTACTGTACCACGACCTGTGATGGAGAATACGTCTTCGACGGGCATCAGGAAAGGTTTGTCTGTTGCACGTTCGGGTGTAGGAATGTAATCTTCGATAGCTTCGAACAGTTCCAGAATCTTGTCGCCCCAAGGACCGTTGGGATCCTGCAGAGCCTGGAATGCGGAACCTCTGATGATGGGAATATCATCACCGGGGAATTCATATTCGTTCAGCAGTTCTCTGATTTCCATTTCAACCAGATCCAGCAGTTCTTCGTCTTCAACCATGTCGCATTTGTTCATGAATACAACAATGTAAGGAACGCCTACCTGTCTGGACAGCAGGATGTGTTCTCTTGTCTGAGCCATAGGGCCGTCTGTTGCAGCTACTACCAGGATAGCACCATCCATCTGAGCAGCACCTGTGATCATGTTTTTAACATAGTCAGCATGGCCGGGGCAGTCAACGTGAGCGTAGTGTCTGTTGGGTGTTTCGTATTCAACGTGAGCTGTGGAAATTGTGATACCACGTTCTCTTTCTTCGGGAGCCTTATCGATGTTTTCGAAATCTACAGCTTCACCGATATGGTATCTTTCGTGCAGTGTCTTTGTGATTGCTGCAGTCAGAGTTGTTTTACCATGGTCAACGTGACCGATAGTACCAATATTCATATGAGGTTTGGTTCTTTCAAATTTTACCTTTGCCATTTTAAAATATCCTCCTTGTAAAATTGTGGAATCTTAATTTATGAGTTTGACACACTTTAAAATACAGCGCGTCCATCAATTCTAATTATATTAGAATTCTTATCTTTTTGCAATACCAAAAATCCAATTAAACGCAGTATTTTTGGCATTTCATTTCTGTTTTTCCGTCGAAAAATTACTTTCTGCCTTCCAGTACTTTTTCCTGAACAGATTTGGGGCAGGGTTCGTAATGGTCAACTTCCATTACATAGTTACCACGACCCTGTGTTCTGGAACGCAGGTCTGTGGAATAACCGAACATTTCAGCCAGAGGAACGAAGGAGTGAATTACCTGTGCGTTGCTTCTTGCTTCCATACCTTCGATACGACCACGTCTGGAGTTGATATCGCCGATAACGTCGCCCATATAATCCTCAGGTACTGTTACAGTTACCTTCATGATGGGTTCAAGCAGAACTGCGTCACCCTTTCTCATAGCTTCCTTGAAAGCCATGGAACCGGCAATCTGGTAAGCGGATTCGGAGGAGTCAACGTCATGGTAGGAACCATCGTAAACCTCTGCCTTAACGCCCAGTACGGGATAGCCGCCCAGGATACCGCTCTGCATAGCCTGCTGGATACCTTTATCGATAGCGGGGATATATTCCTTAGGAATAGAACCGCCGACTGTCGCATTTACGAATTCGTAGTTGTTTTCCGCATCTGTGGGAATAGGATAGAAACGTACTTTACAGTGACCATACTGACCACGACCACCGGACTGACGTACGAATTTACCTTCTACGTCAACTGCCTTACGGAATGTTTCCTTGTAAGCAACCTGAGGTGCGCCTACGTTTGCTTCTACCTTGAATTCTCTCAGCAGACGGTCAACGATGATTTCCAGATGCAGCTCACCCATACCGGAGATGATTGTGTCGCCTGTCTCCTGGTCTGTATAGGTCTTGAATGTGGGATCTTCTTCTGCCAGCTTTGCCAGAGCGATGCCCATTTTGTCACGGCCTGCTTTTGTCTTGGGTTCGATTGCAACGGAGATAACGGGTTCGGGGAATACCATGGATTCCAGAATAACTTCGTGATCTTCGTTACAGATTGTGTCACCTGTTGTGGAAATCTTGAAGCCTACTGCTGCCGCAATATCACCGGAGTAAACTCTGTCGATTTCTTCTCTGTGGTTTGCGTGCATCTGCAGGATACGGCCAACACGTTCCTTCTTGCCACCCTTTGTGGAGTTGTAAACGTATGTGCCGGAGTCCAGTGTACCGGAGTACACACGGAAGAACGCCAGCTTACCAACGAAGGGGTCATTCATTACTTTGAATACCAGAGCAGAGAAGGGCTCTTCGTCGGATGCGTGTCTTTCTGTTTCTTCGCCTGTTGCAGGGTCAATACCCTTGATTGCGGGAATGTCTGTAGGTGCGGGCATATATTCAACAACGCCGTCCAGCAGCTTCTGAACACCTTTGTTTCTGTATGCGGAACCACACATTACGGGCATCAGTTCGCAGGCGATACATGCCTTACGCAGTGCTGTTTTCAGTTCTGCTTCTGTGATTTCTTCTTCAGCAAAGAATTTTTCCATCAGCGCATCATCTGTTTCAGCGATTGCTTCGATCATGACCTGTCTGTATTCTTCAGCCTGTTCTACATATTCTGCGGGAATTTCTTCTTCGTCTACTTCTGTACCTGTTGCGTTTTCATAGAAGTAAGCTTTCATCTTCATCAGGTCGATGATGCCCTTGAAATCACTTTCTGCACCGATAGGCAGAGTTACAGCTACGGGATGGCAGCCCAGTCTGTCTACGATGGATTTCATGGAACCGAAGAAGTCTGCACCCATGATATCCATTTTGTTTACGAAAATCATACGGGGTACATTATAGTTGTCAGCCTGTCTCCAAACTGTTTCTGTCTGAGGTTCAACACCGCCCTTTGCGTCCAGTACGCAAACAGCGCCATCCAGTACACGCAGAGAACGTTCTACTTCAACTGTGAAGTCAACGTGTCCGGGTGTGTCGATGATGTTGATTCTGTTGTCGTTCCAATGACATGTTGTCGCAGCGGATGTGATAGTGATACCTCTTTCCTGCTCCTGCTCCATCCAGTCCATTGTTGCTGTACCTTCGTGTGTATCGCCGATTTTATAGTTACGGCCTGTATAGAACAGAATACGTTCTGTCAGAGTTGTCTTACCCGCGTCAATGTGCGCCATAATACCAATGTTTCTGGTTCTTTCCAGAGGGTATTCTCTGTTTGCCACTGTGGGATCCTCCTTTTTGTAATCATAATCAGGTTTATGGAAAGACTATGAAATAGCCTTTCCATATTTCCCAAATTCCATTCGTTTTTCTCTAAAAACCAACTGCCCTGCGGCAGCCTTCTGTAAGGCAAAGCCTCACAAAAACGGTAATTCTTACCATTTGAAGTGGGAGAAAGCTTTGTTTGCTTCTGCCATCTTGTGCATTTCGTCTTTTCTCTTGCAAGCGCCGCCTGCATTGTTCAGTGCGTCCAGAATTTCGCCTGCCAGACGATCAACCATTGTCTTTTCGCCGCGTTTTCTGGAATACAGTGTGATCCATCTCAGACCCAGTGTCTGTCTTCTTTCAGGTCTGATTTCCATGGGTACCTGGTAGGTTGCACCGCCGACACGGCGAGCCTTAACTTCCAGTACTGGCATGATGTTGCCCAGAGCTTCTTCAAAAACTTCCAGAGCTTCTCTACCTGTTTTTTCTGCTACTTTATCGAATGCACCGTAAACGATCTTTTCCGCTACACCCTTTTTACCGTCCAGCATGATGCTGTTGATGAGCTTTGTCACCAGCTTGCTGTTGTAAATAGGATCGGCCAAGACCTCTCTTTTTGCTACATGTCCTTTTCTAGGCACGATTCTTCCCTCCTTGATGAATAAATGCTATTCTCGGTACTTCACGGGGATGCTTCCCTCGTGTTTTCATGCCTTATCCTCTTTCAACGTATATCTCGTCTAAGCAATCGCAGATTGTATTGATTGATATAAGGCATTTCTACTAATAGATTTGTCTTTGTCTGAAATTGTTCCTCTAAGAAATTTTAAAAAATTACTTCTTAGCAGCTTTAGGACGCTTTGCGCCGTATTTGGAACGAGCCTGCATTCTGTTTGCAACGCCGGCTGTATCCAGTGTACCTCTGACAATGTGGTAACGTACACCGGGAAGGTCTTTTACTCTACCGCCTCTGATCAGAACAACGGAGTGTTCCTGCAGGTTGTGGCCTTCACCGGGGATATATGCTGTAACTTCGATACCGTTGGACAGACGAACTCTGGCAATCTTTCTCAGCGCAGAGTTAGGCTTCTTAGGTGTGGAAGTTTTTACCGCTGTACATACGCCTCTCTTCTGGGGAGAAGATACGTCTGTAGCTTTCTTCTGCAGGGAGTTCAAACCTTTCTGCAGAGCGGGTGCTGTAGATTTTTTCTCAACAGTTTTTCTGCCTTTTCTTACTAACTGGTTAAACGTAGGCATTAACTGCACCTCCTTATAAAAATAATACATCTGCTAAATTGCAATAATTCTGATTTTGTTTCCGTTTTACGGACTCGCTTAGAAAAGCCCCTAAAATCGGACACTAGAAAATTCTATCATCGCAAGCAACAAAAGTCAAGGATTTTCTTTGGAAATTCAACTTTTTTCTATATTATTCTTGTTTTCTGTATATAGACATTATAAAAGGCATGGTCTCCCATGCCTTTTCCATTCCATATGCATTTTTCATATCAAATCCAAAAAATATCATGTAAAATCCAATTTACAAGTTACGTTTATATCCCTATATGCACTCATCCCTTTCACACGAATCCTTGCACTATATCTTACAAAAGGTGGCATACTTGAATCAAGATAGTCATATTTTGTACATCCCGTCTTATAACTCCAACTGTTCGCCGTTGGGCAAATCTCTTCACTACAACAATCAGGTTCGGTTATAATAGTAGTATCTCTGCCATTCCAGTGTCTTCTTTCTGCATAGTATATATCACTAGGAAATTCAATATTCCCATACATTCTTGTGGCTTTATATTTAATTCCACTATTTTGATAATCCATTGCAGCAGTAATTTTCACCCCATCGTATCCCTCTGTCTTAGATGCATCGTTAGCTCTTTGCTGAATGTAATTACCTAAATCAACTTCTGCTTTCACAGAATAAATATTTTCGGTTCCTCTTGCCTTTCCGCTTTGCGTTATTGAAATTGGTAAACTTTCTTCATATGTTTGAATTTCTCCAGTCTCAGGATCTGAAATTTCAATTATAGCTACTGCTCTCAAATCTGTTTCTGAACTCTGCTCACTGTCATCAGCAAATACAACTGTAGTTCCCGCACTTAACATTAGAAAACTGCTCATAAAAATACCTAATAACCTTTTTCTCATAAATTCAGCCTCCTTCTTAATGTAGTAATGTTTAGTTTTCATTATTTATGCCAACTAGCAACCCAGCCACGCCAAATAAAGCATATACAAAAAATCTAATCGGGGACAACATCAATGTAAATCTAACAGTAACTTTTTCAAGAAGAAAAACAAATATAAAATAGGAAAGAACAAATACTACAAAAGCGCTTTTTGTTCTTTTTTTATCTTTTGTTTTTATCAAGTTTCTTTTCTGCATCAAACTGCCACATAGTTTCATCACGCAGAACCAGAAAATCTGATAAGTAAAATATTGGTACAACATCATAAAAAACTCTGTTTGCGGATAATAATATATTTTCCTTAAAAACAACTCCGCATATAACACACATAAAACAGCTACACAAAAACATAACAAATCCGAAAAACCATATCTTTTCATAAACCACCTCTCATTTCTAATCAAGGCATTGTTTACTTTTATTTATTTTATCACGATTCATTACATATTTCAAGAATTTTTTCTATTTTTTTCATATTTATTGAAAGTTTATTGTATAATGTGTTCAATTTTTATATCATTTTGTGATTGTAATCGTTTCTCTTTTGTTCTAAATACACTATACAAAAAGGGTGTCGCTTTTGCGACACCCCTCTTTTTTTCTTAAATCATTTCGTCTTCATCAATATATACGGTTTCCTCCGCAGGTGCTTCTGTTTCTTCTTCAGCCCCCTCGGGAACGATTTCGATATTTCTGTATCTTGTCATACCCGTGCCGGCAGGAATCAGCTTACCGATGATAACGTTTTCCTTCAGACCGATCAGCGGATCAATCTTACCCTTGATTGCTGCTTCTGTCAGCACGCGGGTTGTTTCCTGGAAGGATGCGGCAGACAGGAAGGAATCTGTTGCCAGGGAAGCCTTTGTGATACCAAGAAGCACTCTCGTACCCTTTGCAGGCTCTTTGCCCTCTGCTTCCAGTGCAGCGTTTGTATTTTCAAAGGTCAGCCAGTCAACCAGAGAGCCGGGCAGGAATTCTGTATCCCCGTTTTCCTCGATTTTTACTCGCTTCAGCATCTGACGTACAATAACCTCGATATGCTTATCGCTGATTTCTACACCCTGCAGGCGGTAAACTCTCTGTACCTCCTGAATCATGTAGTCCTGCACGCCTCTCAGACCCTCGATTTTCAGAATATCGTGAGGGTTTACGCTACCTTCGGTGATTTCGTCACCGGCTTCGATTAAATCACCGTCATAAACCTTAATTCTGGAGCCGTAAGGAATCAGATAATCCTTTGTTTCTCCTGTTTCGGGGTTTGTGATGATAACCTCTCGCTTTTTCTTTGTATCGTTCAGTGTCACGCGTCCGCCAAATTCCGCAATGATAGCCAGACCCTTAGGCTTTCTTGCTTCAAACAATTCCTCGACACGGGGAAGACCCTGTGTGATATCGTTACCTGCGATACCGCCTGTATGGAACGTACGCATGGTCAGCTGTGTACCGGGTTCACCGATGGACTGCGCCGCAATAATACCTACAGATTCGCCAATGCGTACATATCTGCCGGATGCCATGTTTGCGCCGTAGCACTTCGCACAGATACCAACCTCGGAACGGCAGGTCAGAACGGTTCTGATCCAAACCTTCTTAATGCCGGCTTTTTCCACTGCCTCCGCCTGATCTACGGTAATCATAGTATCCGCAGGAACAATGATTTCGCCTGTTTCGGGATGGATGATATCGTAAGCAGACCATCTGCCGCGGATACGATCCTGCAAGCCTTCAATGACTTCGTTGCCGTCCATGAATGCAGAAATTTCCATGCAAGGTGTTTCAATATTTCTGCCGTCGCAGCAATCCCATTCTCTTACAATAATATCCTGAGATACGTCTACCAGTCTACGTGTCAGATAACCGGAGTCGGCTGTCTTCAGCGCAGTATCGGTCAGACCTTTACGCGCACCGTGTGCGGAAATGAAGTATTCCAGTACGGACAGACCTTCACGGAAGTTTGCCTTGATGGGCAGCTCGATGATACCGCCGTTAGGGGATGCCATCAGACCACGCATACCTGCCAGCTGTTTGATCTGTCTGTTGGAACCACGGGCACCGGAGTTCGCCATCATATAAATGTTGTTATATTTCCCCAGACCTGCCAGCAGTGCTGCCGTAATCTTATCATCGGCAATGTTCCATGCCTCGATAACCTTCTGGTGACGTTCTTCGTCCGTCATCAGACCACGTCTGAATTTCTTTGTAATCATATCAACCTTGGATTCTGCTTCCTCCAGATATTCTGCCTTTTCCTTAGGAATTTCCATATCGGAAACGGATACGGTCATTGCCGCTCTTGTGGAGAATTTGTAACCCAGAGATTTGATTTTATCCAGTACGGATGCTGTTTCTGTTGCACCGCAGCGGTTGATGCACTTATTGATAACCTTACCGATTGCCTTCTTATCTACCAGGAAGCTGATTTCGTAATCGAATTTTGTTTCCTCGTTTGTTCTATCAACGTAGCCCAGATTCTGAGGAATTGCCTCGTTAAAGATAATACGGCCAACGGTTGTCTGTACCATTCTTGTTTCGGGTACGCCGTCAAATTCCAGCGTTCTTCTTACTCGGATGATTTCCTGCAGGCTTACCTCGTGGTTATCGTATGCCAGTATTGCTTCCTTTTCATCCTTGAAGGGGCGAATCATCAGATCGCCTGCTTTTTTGATTACATTGCCTTCCGCATCCAGAATATCCTCTGTGTATCTCTGGTTCAGATCGTCTCTTTCCAGAGTCAGATAATACATACCCAGAATCATATCCTGAGAGGGTACGGTTACAGGTGCACCATCGGAGGGCTTCAGCAGGTTGTTGGGAGAAAGCAGCAGGAATCTGCATTCTGCCTGTGCTTCTACGCTCAGAGGAACGTGAACCGCCATCTGGTCACCGTCGAAGTCGGCATTGAATGCGGTACATACCAGAGGATGCAGCTTAATCGCACGGCCTTCTACCAGAACGGGTTCAAATGCCTGAATCCCCAGTCTGTGCAGTGTCGGCGCACGGTTCAGCATAACGGGATGCTCTCTGATAACCTCCTCCAGAATATCCCAAACCTCTGTCTGCAATCTTTCTACCATTCTCTTAGCGGATTTGATGTTGTGAGCCAGACCATCCTCTACCAGCTTCTTCATTACAAAGGGCTTAAACAGCTCGATTGCCATTTCCTTCGGCAGACCGCACTGATAGATTTTCAATTCGGGACCTACAACGATAACGGAACGGCCGGAGTAGTCAACACGTTTGCCCAGCAGGTTCTGACGGAAACGGCCCTGTTTGCCCTTCAGCATATCGGAAAGAGATTTCAGCGCACGGTTGCCGGGGCCCGTTACGGGACGACCGCGGCGACCATTATCAATCAGTGCGTCAACTGCTTCCTGCAGCATTCTCTTTTCGTTTCTTACAATAATATCGGGTGCGCCCAGATCCAGCAGTCTTTTCAGACGGTTGTTTCTGTTGATAACCCTTCTGTACAGGTCATTCAGGTCACTTGTTGCGAAACGGCCGCCGTCCAGCTGTACCATAGGACGAATTTCGGGCGGAATTACCGGAATCGCATCCAGAATCATCCATTCGGGCTTATTGCCGGAAAGACGGAAGCTTTCGATTACCTCCAGTTTCTTGATAATACGAACGCGCTTCTGCCCTGTGGTGTCCTGCAGCTGCGCCTTCAGCTCTACGGATTCCTTTTCCAGATCAATGTCCTGCAAAAGCTTCTTAATCGCTTCTGCGCCCATTGCCGCCTCAAAGGTATTGCCGTATTTATCATAAGCCTCTCTGTATTCTCTTTCTGTCAGAAGCTGTTTGTACTGCAATTCTGTATCCCCTGCATCCAGTACGATGTAGGATGCAAAATACAGAACCTTTTCCAATGCTCTGGGGCTCATGGAAAGGATCAGACCCATTCTGGAGGGAATCCCCTTGAAATACCAGATATGGGAAACGGGAGCGGCCAGCTCAATATGTCCCATTCTCTCACGTCTTACCTTTGCTTTTGTTACCTCAACGCCGCAGCGGTCGCAGACAACGCCTTTGTAACGGATTCTTTTATATTTACCACAATGACATTCCCAGTCTTTTGTGGGCCCGAAAATTCTTTCGCAGAACAGACCGTCCTTTTCAGGTTTCAGTGTTCTATAGTTAATGGTTTCAGGTTTTTTGACTTCACCTCTGGACCATTCATGGATTTTTTCGGGAGATGCCAAACCAATCTTGATGGAATCAAACACGATTCCCTGATCTGTATTCTGTGTGCTCATGGGTTTGTTCTCCTTTCTTATTCTTCATCCTCGTAATCGAAATCGTCAGCGGAATCGCCGGAGTAATCATCGGAAAGCAGGTCGCTGTTGTCCGCCTCCACGCCGGTTTCATCGTCAAAGAGGAATTCTCTCATCAGCTCCTCCTCTGCTGTCATGCTACGAGGCTGACGGTATTCGTCCTCTTCATAGCCGTCGATGTTTACATTCAGATCATCCACATCTTCGATACATTCCTTAATTTCAACCTCTGTCTGATCCTCACGCAGCACGCGAATATCCAGTGCCAGAGACTGCAGCTCCTTCAGCAGTACCTTGAAGGATTCGGGAACGCCGGGTTCAGGGATATTTTCACCCTTTACGATTGCTTCGTATGTTTTTACACGACCAACAATATCGTCGGATTTTACCGTCAGAATTTCCTGCAAGGTATAGGCTGCGCCGTATGCCTCCAGTGCCCAAACCTCCATTTCACCGAAACGCTGACCGCCGAACTGTGCCTTACCACCCAGAGGCTGCTGGGTAACCAGAGAGTAAGGGCCTGTAGAACGTGCGTGAATCTTTTCGTCTACCAGATGGTGCAGCTTCAGGTAGTGCATGAAGCCGATGGTTACGCGGTTGTCGAAGGGCTCGCCGCTGCGACCGTCTCTCAGCTGTACCTTACCGTCTCTGCCAAGTGCAACGCCCTTCCATTCTTCTCTGTGGTCTCTGTTTGCATACAGCTCATCATAAATGTCGCCATTCAGCAGAGGCTTCCATTTTTCGGAGAATTCCTCCCAGCTTGTGTTGACATAATCGTTTGCCATTTCCAGTGTATCCATGATGTCGATTTCGTTCGCACCATCGAATACAGGTGTGCTGATTTTCCAGCCCAGTGCCTTTGCCGCCAGGGACAGGTGGGTTTCCAATACCTGCCCGATATTCATACGGGAAGGAATACCCAGAGGGTTCAGCACGATATCCAGAGGACGGCCGTTCGGCAGGAAGGGCATATCCTCTACAGGCAGTACACGGGAAACAACACCCTTGTTGCCGTGACGGCCCGCCATCTTGTCACCAACGGAGATTTTACGCTTCTGTGCAATATAAACACGAACCAGCTGGTTTACGCCGGGGCCTACATCATCGCCGTTTTCTCTTGTGAATACCTTTACGTCTACAATGATACCTGTTTCGCCGTGAGGTACACGCAGGGAGGTATCTCTTACCTCTCTCGCCTTTTCGCCGAAGATGGCACGCAGCAGTCTTTCCTCTGCTGTCAGCTCTGTTTCCCCCTTCGGTGTTACCTTACCAACCAGAATATCATTGGGGCGTACCTCAGCACCGATGCGGATAATACCTCTGTCATCCAGATCCTTCAGTGCATCCTCGCCCACGTTGGGAATATCTCTTGTGATTTCTTCAGGCCCAAGCTTTGTATCTCTTGCGTCTGCTTCAAATTCACTGATATGAACGGAGGTATAAACGTCCTCCTGTACCAGCTTTTCGCTCAGCAGAACGGCATCCTCGTAGTTGTAGCCTTCCCATGTCATGAAGCCGATCAGAGGGTTCTTACCCAGTGCCAGTTCGCCCTTGCAGGTGGAAGCACCGTCTGCGATAATCTGGTCTGCCCCTACCCTCTGTCCCAGGTCTACAATAGGCTTCTGGTTCAGACAAGTGCTCTGGTTAGATCTCTGATATTTGATCAGCTTATATACATCTCTCTGGGAGTTATCATTTCTGATTACAATTTCATCTGCGGAAACTCTTTCTACAATGCCGGGGTTCTTCGCAATAATGCAGATACCGGAGTCCTTCGCAGTCTTATATTCCATACCTGTGCCGACAACAGGGGAATCTGTTACCAGCAGAGGTACTGCCTGACGCTGCATGTTGGAGCCCATCAGCGCACGGTTCGCGTCATCGTTTTCCAGGAAGGGAATCAATGCAGTCGCAACGGATACCATCTGCTTAGGGGATACGTCCATCAGCTGTACCTGCTTTCTGTCTACCTCGATGATTTCCTCTTTGCGTCTACCGGAAACCTTCTTATGCACAAAATGACCTTCCTCATCCAGAGGCTCATTCGCCTGTGCTACGTTGTAGATTTCTTCCTCGTCCGCAGTCACATAGATGAATTCATCTGTAACAACGGGCTCCTCACCGCTCTGGTCAACCTTTCTGTAGGGTGCCTCAATGAAGCCGTATTCATTGATGCGTGCGAAGGTTGCCAGTGTATTGATCAGACCGATGTTCGGGCCTTCTGGTGTCTCAATGGGGCACATTCTGCCGTAATGAGAATGGTGAACGTCACGCACCTCGAAGCCGGCTCTGTCTCTGGACAGACCGCCGGGGCCCAGTGCGGAAAGTCTTCTCTTGTGTGTCAGCTCGGACAGAGGGTTATTCTGGTCCATGAACTGAGACAGCTGAGAGCTGCCGAAGAATTCCTTAATTGCCGCTGTAACAGGGCGCACGTTAATCAGTGCCTGTGGTGTTACCACAGCCAGATCCTGTGTTGTCATTCTTTCGCGCACCACACGCTCCATTCTGGACAGACCGATGCGGAACTGGTTCTGCAGCAGCTCGCCAACGGAACGGATACGTCTGTTGCCCAGATGGTCGATATCGTCCACATTGCCGTAGCCGTAATCCAGATGGATCACATAGTTAATGGATGCAAAAATATCCTCCAATGTAATATGCTTCGGCAGCAGCTCGTGGATGTTTTCCTTGATTGCCGCCTTCATTTCCTCTGCGGTTGCGTTTTCCTCCAGCAGCTTTGCCAGCATGGGATAGTGAACTCTTTCCTTGATGCCGAATTCCTCTGCCGTCAGTCCAAATTCCTCCAGATAGCCGTCAATCTTAACGGTCTGGTTGCTCAGGATTTTTACCTTCTTTTCCTCCGCCATGATATACAGATAGCCTGCACCGCTGTCCTGAATCCGGTCGCACAGCTCCAGTGTCAGAACTGCGCCTTCCTCTGCGATAACCTCGCCTGTCATGGGGTCAACCACGTTTTCTGCCAGAACTGCATCACGGATACGGTTTCTCAGTGCCAGCTTTTTGTTGAATTTATAACGACCAACCTTCGCCAGATCATATCTCTTGGGATCAAAGAGCATGCCATTCAGCAGGGAAGCGGAGCTTTCTACTGTAGGGGGCTCGCCGGGACGCAGCTTTTTATAAATCTCAATCAGACCTTCTTCATAGGATTTTGCAACGTCCTTTTCCAGTGTTGCCAGAATCTTAGGCTCTTCGCCAAACAATTCAATGATTTCCGCGTCGGAACCAACGCCCATCGCACGAATCAGAACAGATACAGGCACCTTTCTGGTTCTGTCAACTCTTACATAAAATACGTCGTTGGAATCTGTTTCATATTCCAGCCAAGCACCTCTGTTGGGGATGACTGTGGAGGAAAGCAGCTTCTTGCCGACCTTATCAAATTCAGATGCGTAATAGATACCGGGAGAACGAACCAGCTGGCTGACAATAACACGTTCCGCACCATTGATGATGAAGGTACCTGTTTCTGTCATCAGAGGAAAATCACCCATAAAGATTTCCTGTTCTTTCAATTCATCCAGTTCTCTATTGTAGAGTCTTGCCTTCACACGCAGGGAAGCGGCATAGGTCGCGTCTCTTTCTCTGCATTCTTCAATAGAGTATTTGGGTTCGGAATCCAAAGAAAAATCAATAAATTCCAGTATCAGATTGCCGCTGAAGTCTGTAATGGGGGAGATATCCTCAAATACTTCCTTCAGACCTTCGTCCAAAAACCACTGATAGCTGTTCTTCTGCACCTCAATCAGGTTCGGCATTTCCAGAACTTCGTTGATTTTGGAATAACTGATTCTGGTTGTGTCGCCCGAACGGAGCGCACGAATTCTGTTTTTTTCCATCTTGTCACCTCTCGTAATCTAAACTGCACCGACAAAATCGCCGCCGTGAAGCGGAGCAAAGAGACCATTTCGTCTCTTCATTTCTTTTTTTACCCATAAAAACGGTTCGTCTGCATACCTTTACACAAAAATTTAGAATTTCTCAAACAAAGCAAGACCTTTGCCTGCCCTTCCTTTGATCAGAAGTCATGACAAAAGCCTGTTTTATTCAAAAAATTCTATTCCTACCGTTGCAAAACTCACACCGAAGTGCGCCGCTTTTATATAATCTGAACAAAAACCACATCTCTTTCCGCATTTTACAGGGCATTTTGCCTGTAAAAGCTACCAATTTCAAAACTTTCTGTTGAAATTTGTTTCCCCCTGTGCTATACTCAATAGCAACATGGGTTGATGTGCGTATCTGCTAATGTGGAAATTATTTTACCACGCTTAGCGCCGCCTGTCAAGCCTTTTTTTGTGCCTTTCCCCTTGGAATCAGGGGTTTTCCCCCTTCTCGCCCTCCCTTGGGGCATCCCCCTTTCGGGAAGAAATCCCCTCCCCTCTACAGGCAGTTTTCCCTCTCGTTTTCCCTCTTTATCAGTGATGTTTGACACTTGATTTTCTGTCGAAATTCCAATTTCACTAAAACAAACATGACTTTCTCCAGAAATTTCATAAGATATTTTTTGTTTTTCCATTTCAAATTTTTGCATTTTTGTGAATTATTTTTGCACTTTTTTCAGTACAATCAAACCTTTCTTTACTTCTCCCCCTTTTCCTGTTAAACTGAAGGATATGATTTTCTACAGAAAGAAGGAGATTTCTTGAAACAGAATTACCAACTCGTGCTGGAGAAAACCCTCAAGGCTCTACAGGCAGAGGACAAACGCCCATCTCTGCTGCTGCATAGCTGCTGCGGACCCTGCTCCTCCTATGTCATGGAATATCTGGCACAGTATTTTGATATCACCATCTTCTATTATAATCCCAACATTTCCCCTGCGGCGGAATTTCAGTTTCGCGCAGAGGAACAGCAGCGGCTGATTCACGAAATGGGCTTGGGCGTAAAATTTCAGCTGGGCACCTACGAACCGGAGCGCTTCTTCGCTCTGGCAAAGGGACATGAAGCGGAACCGGAGGGCGGCGAACGCTGCTTCAAATGCTATCGTTTGCGTCTGGAGGAAGCGGCAAGAGCTGCTAAGGCAGGCGGCTTTTCTTACTTTACCACCACCCTTTCCATCAGTCCCCACAAAAACGCGCAGGTCTTAAATGAATTGGGAAAGGAAATTTCCGATACCTTCGGCGTTCCCTATCTTTATTCCGATTTCAAAAAGAAAAACGGCTATCGTCGCTCCTGCGAATTATCCACAGAATATCATCTTTATCGACAGGATTACTGCGGCTGTCCCTTCTCCAAAGCAGAGGCAGAGGGACGCAAACGCCGCGTGCAAGCCTGCGCCACGCATACAAAAGAAAGGAAGTCTTGAAATGTCACAAAAAAATAAAGGGGTCTGCTGTATCCTGCTTTCCTCCTTCTCCTTCGCGCTGATGAATTTATTCGTCCACCTTTCCGGAGATTTGCCCTCTGTCCAGAAAAGCTTTTTCCGTAATTTCGTTGCAATGCTTTTCGCCCTGTTTATCCTCCTGAAGGAACGCCCCACAATCAGGCTGGATGGAGCTTCCAAGAAATATCTTTTCCTCCGCTCCTTCTGCGGTACCGTCGGCATCCTGTGCAATTTCTACGCGGTCGATCATCTCGTTCTCGCGGATGCGTCCATGCTGAATAAGATGTCTCCGTTTTTCGCCATCCTTTTCGGCATCCTTATCTTAAAGGAAAGAATCAATCTCTTTCAGGGACTTTGTGTGGTTGCCGCTTTTATTGGTACGCTGTTCGTCATCAAGCCTACCCCCTCTAATCTGGCATGCTTCCCTGCATTGATTGGTCTGCTCGGCGGCTTGGGTGCCGGCATTGCCTATACCTGTGTGCGCGCCTTGGGCATGAAGGGTGTAAAAGGATCATTCATCGTGTTCTTTTTCTCCGCATTTTCCTGCGTTGTCACCCTGCCCTATCTCATTTTCCGCTATCACCCTATGACCCCGAAGCAGCTCGGCATTCTCCTTCTTGCAGGACTTGCGGCGGCAGGCGGTCAGTTCACCATCACCGCAGCCTATACCTACGCCCCCGCCAGAGAAATTTCCGTATATGACTATAGCCAGATTATCTTTTCGGCAATTCTCGGCTATTTCATCTTCGGTCAGGTTTCCGATGTCCTCAGCTGGATTGGCTACATCATCATCACCTCGACAGCCGTTGCCATGTTCCTGCGCAACAATAGAGCGCATCATCTCGAACAGGCTCAAACAAAAAGGGTAATATAATCAAATAAAAGGAGATTTTTATGCTATTGGAATCTGTTTTTGAAACACTCAGAAGAATCGAAAATGAACGCCTGCAGCTCCCGATTTTCTACGAAAGCCCCATAGCCCTGCGCTTTGAAACAGGTGACCCTTCTCTGGATATTTTTCTGGATAAAACGCACCTCAATCCGAAGTATCTGCGGAGTGCCTTCTGGCGCGTTTCCTTTTTATATGAAAAAATCGCGCCGTTTGATACACTCCTTTGGGTACTGTATCGCACGCCGGATTTGGAAACAGATGTCACTGCCATCATCGACCGCTTCTGTACGCTGACGCATCTGCCCTCTCCTGCGGAGGTCTATCAGCAGGAGGTCACAACCTCGGATGAGGAACCCATGACGCGCATTTTCCTTCTTTGGGATATGAAGCAAACGCCTCCCCTCATTGCCCCCTTGCTGAAAGGCATTTTGTCTGCCGATTTCAAGGGCTTTCGGGAGCTTTCCTCTGCCGTTTTCTTCTTCGATACCGAAAGGCATCTTCTCTTTCATCCCTATGATGACAGAGGCGCAGATGTCGTTGCCGAAACCCCCGATGCCATCCGCTTTCTGTATGAGGACTGCAAAAACTGGCTTTTAGAATACGATTTACAGCGCATGCAGAAAATTTTCGAGAACTAAAAAAGACCCTTTCGGGTCTTTTTTTATTTCTCCGCCATTTCAATTAAGTCCTTCAGCTTATAGCTTACCGTTTCATTCCCGTAATTCACATTGACGGTATATTCGTCCGTATCAAATTCGGATTCATCGCCAAGCACAACCGCCGTCACGCTGTCGCCTTCCTCAAACATTACTGCGGCATTTGTCGTTCCGCTCTCGTTGTCAATCGTCACGCTGTTCTCGTTCGGCACCTCCACAACCGCAAGACCGCCATCAATCAGCTGCATCTCCATGCGTTCCCCACTGCCAACCGTCAGCGCGCGCAGATTCATCCCCCAGCGAAACCGATTCGGTTCGTTCTGCTCCGCGTCCCCGGGCGAAGCCCAAGCCTTCCGCAAATCAATCGAAGCCATGGTCTGATCGTACATCGAAGCACTATGCACCAGCACCCCGTCCTTCACCTCGAAATTCAGATAAAGCATATCGCCCTCCAGCTTCGGCTCCATCGTAATATCCTGTGGGTTGATGGCAAACCCCCTCGCAAACGCCTTGTATCCAAAGCCGCCCACGCCAATGCAAATCACAACCGCCATGGCAACTGCCCTTCTCATTCTGCGGTTGAATTTCCGAAATGGGTTGATTTTCCGTTTTTCCTTCGGTGCCTTCTCCTGCACCTCCTCCTGCATTTGCTCCAAAATTTCCTTGCAGGGCGCACATTCCGCAACGTGTGCCGTAATCTCCCGATTGCTTTCCTCGCTCGTCAAGCCGTCCACATAGCTAGGCAATAAATCTCTGATAATTTCACATTTCATCTCTGCCAACCTCCTTCATAATCCTTTGCTTTGCACGATAAAAGGTCACTCTCGCCCAGTTTTCATTCCTTCCGCAGATTTCCCCAATCTCCTTAAAGGAAAATCCTCCCGTAATGCGCAAGAGAAAAACCTCTTTCCCACTTTCCTCTAGGATATGCACTGCCTTCATCACTTCCATCGTCTGTTCTTTCCTGCAATAGTCATTTTCCAAGCCATCCCCCGTTCCGTTTTCCTGCAACGGTTCGGTTTTCTTTCTCCTTCGCCGATCCAATTCTTGATACCAGATATGCTTCGCAATTTGGCAAAGCCATGTGGAAACCTTACAGCTTCCGTCAAATTTCCCCGAAGAACGAATTGCCCGATAAAAGGTTTCCTGCGTCAATTCCTCTGCAAGGTCTGCATTGCCGCAAAGGCTCATCAAATATTTAAATACAAACATTCCATATTCTTCAAAATCCTTTTCGGGCTGAAACATTTTTTCTCCTCCTCTCTTGTGGATTCGCTTATATATCCGTTTGCAGCAGATTTCGTTACACACTTTTCCAGATTTTTTTAAAATAAAAAGAACCTCAGCCACCTTGATACATGATGCAAGCTGAGATTCCTGAGATTCTTTTTATTCCAAAAACAGGAAAAGGGACGGATCTCTCCGTCCCTTCCGAGTATTTTGCTTATCGTCTTTGTGTAATCGAACGCAAATTTTTCAAATTAGGTTAAATTATACCAGACCCTGAGCCATCATTGCAGCTGCAACTTTCTTGAAGCCTGCGATGTTAGCACCAGCAACCAGGTTGTAGCCCAGACCAGCGCCTTCTGCTGCTTCTACAGAAATCTTGTGGATGTTCTTCATGATACCAACCAGTTTAGCGTCAACTTCTGCGCCATCCCAGCTATATCTCATGGAGTTCTGAGCCATTTCCAGAGCGGAAACTGCTACACCACCAGCGTTAACTGCTTTAGAAGGAGCAACGATCATGCCGGGTTCTGCCATAGCACGAGCCAGACCTTCGTTTGTTGTAGGCATGTTAGCTACTTCGATGTAGTACTTTGTGCCGTTAGCGATGATCTGTTCGATTTCGGGAACGTCCAGTTCGTTCTGGTAAGCTGCGGGCATGCAGATATCTACTTTCTGGCCCCAAGGTTTCTGTTTAGGGAAGAATTCGCAACCGAACTTGTCAGCGTAGTCCTGCGCACGGTTTCTGCCGGAGCTTCTCATTTCCAGCATGTAGTTGAATTTTTCTTCTGTTGTGATACCTTCGGGATCGTAGCAGTAGCCGTCGGGACCGGACAGAGTAACAACTTTACCACCCAGCTGAGCAACCTTCATAGCAATACCCCATGCTACGTTACCGAAACCGGACATAGCAACTGTCTTGCCTTCGAATGTGTCGCCGCAGTGTGTCAGAACTTCGTTTACATAGTATGTAGCGCCGTAGCCTGTTGCTTCGGGTCTGAACAGGGAACCGCCGTATTCCAGACCTTTACCTGTCAGTACGCCATTTTCCCAGCAGCCTTTGATTCTCTTGTACTGGCCATACAGGAAGCCGATTTCTCTGCCGCCTACGCCGATGTCACCAGCGGGAACGTCAACGTCGGGACCGATGTGTCTGTAAAGTTCTGTCATGAATGCCTGGCAGAATCTCATGATTTCCATATCGGATTTGCCGTTAGGGTCGAAGTCGGAACCACCCTTGCCGCCGCCGATAGGCAGACCTGTCAGGGAGTTTTTGAAGATCTGTTCAAAGCCCAGGAATTTAACAACGCCGGAGTATACGTTGGGAGCGAAACGCAGACCGCCCTTGTAAGGCCCGATTGCAGAGCTGAACTGTACTCTGAAACCTCTGTTTACGTTTACCTTACCAGCATCGTCTACCCATGTAACTCTGAAAGAAACCTGTCTTTCAGGCTCTACCAGTCTTTCCAGCAGACCCATTTTTTCATATTCGGGGTGCAGTTCTACTTCTTTTTCGATAGAAGCGAAAACTTCTTCTACTGTCTGGATGAATTCAGGTTCATGTGCGTCACGTCTTTTAACCTGTTCGATTACGCGTTCAATATAAGCGTTCATAACTCTTTGACCTCCTATTGTTTATACAATAACAATTAGTATTTTTCCGCACGGTTAAAATGCGGTTCTGCCCCATGCGGTTAGGGCAAAATGAAGAGAAAGCTCCGAGGAAAACTGCTGCTTTTGTGTAGCATAACAAATCCTCTTGCCTCTTTCCGAAAATATTATAACACATATTTTAAACTTGTGTAGTATTTTTTTCAATTTTTGGGATAATTTTTACACAAATTTTGACCCAAAAAATTATGCAAAAAAACGTTTCTTTTATTTTTCCGTCATATATTCCAACGAATTTCCATTATTTCACCTTTCTTTTCAGCAGTTCGCACCGATTTCACAAAAAAACTGCATTTTCATCCATACAACACCAGCTTTTTGTCATGCTCCGCCCCATAAGAAATTGTTATTTATCTGTCACGATTGTACTTTATTTCAGTCATAGCAGCCCTTCTCTAAAAGAAAAACACCTGCCTTTCAACAGGTGTTTGATGGTATCCGTAAAGTTAATGCTCGTGTCGAAATCCTGATTTCGCCTTAAGATTCCGTTTTCTTTCTGAACAGTCCGCCGATGGCAAATCCGTGTTTTTCCTTCTGCTCCTCATCGCCGCCTTCAGAAATAAATTCGATATAACGGCCCGTGCCGATGGCAACGCAGCTAACCGCATCCTCCGCAACCATCGCGTGGATGCCCGTTCTGCTCTGAATCAGCTTATCCAGACCATACAGCAGGCTGCCGCCGCCCGTCATAACAATCCCTCTTTCGTAGATATCCGCCGCCAGCTCAGGGGGTGTTTTCTCCAGAACGCCATGCACCGCCTCCGCGATTGCCGCAACGGATTCCTGCAATGCCTCCAGCATTTCGTCCGAGGTTACGGTAAAATTCTTCGGCAGTCCCGTAATCAGGTTCCTGCCGCGCACATCCATGCTTACCGGAATGGTACGCTCAAATGCCGTACCGATTTTAATTTTCAGATCCTCCGCCGTTCTTTCGCCAATCAGCACATTGTGCTTCTTTCTGATGTAGCGAATGATGGCATCGTCAAAATTATCCCCCGCAATCTTCAGGGAGTAGCTGACTACCGTTCCCCCAAGGGAAATCACCGCAATATCCGTTGTGCCGCCGCCGATGTCCACCACCATACTGCCGCACGCACGGGAAATATCAATCCCCGAACCAATCGCCGCCGCAATCGGCTCTTCAATAATATGCACCCTCCTTGCGCCTGCCTGTCGGGTTGCATCCTCAACGGCTCTTTTTTCCACCTCTGTTACGCTGCTTGGTACGCAAACCGCAATGGTCGGCTTCACGAAGGAACGCTTGCCCATCGCCTTTTCAATAAAATACTGCAGCATTTTTTCCGTTACCTCATAATTGGAAATAACGCCTTCACGCAAAGGACGAATCGCAACGATATTGCCGGGAGTTCTCCCCAGCATACGTCTCGCTTCCTCACCCACAGCTAAAATCGTATTGGTGTCTTTATCGATGGCAACCACAGAGGGTTCCCGAATCACGATGCCCTGCCCCTTAATATATACCAGAACAGTGGCAGTACCCAGGTCAATGCCGATATTCTCGCCAAAACTCATAAAATTAAACATACCGCCGCTCCTTTGTTCTTTCCGTCAAAAATTTTTTCTATGTCTTTTCAGTATACTGGAATCTTGCGCTCTTGAAAAGCCCCGTTTATAGAAAAAACAACATTTTTCTTCTATATGAATCGGAATCTGCGTTATTTTTTCTTATTTCAGCTGTTCTTCCATCACCTGCAGACCCTTTTGCAGCTGCGTATCCTGCTCTGCGGGGATCTCTGTCAGCGGTGTGCCGCTGTATGCTTCGGGCAGCTCCACCTTTTCATCCGGTTCAATGCCAACCCCATGGATGGAGGTTCCGTTCGGCGTATAGTATTTCTGTACCGTCACATTCAGACCGGAGCCGTCCGGCAAAACAAACAGCCGCTGCACCAGGCCCTTGCCGAAGGTCTGGTTGCCCACCAGTGTGCCGCGCCCCGTATCCTTCACCGCGCCTGCGAAAATCTCCGACGCACTGGCGCTGTTTTCATTCACCAGCACTACCAGCGGAATATCCAGATATTTCTCATCACATTTCAAATCATTTCTGTTTTGCTTTTTGTCCAGAGTATAAACCATCGTGCCCTCCGGCAGCAGCTCATCCCCGATTTCATATACAGAACGCACCAGACCACCCGGGTTATCCCGCAAATCCAGAATCAGCCCCTTCATGCTGTCCTTCTGCAGTGCCGTCAGTGCCTCCTTGAATTGGCTGTAGGTGTTTTCCTTAAAACCGCTGATGGAAATATACCCGATTTTGTTCTCCATCATACGGGAGGAAACGCTTTCCACCTCAACCGTTGCACGTTCCATGGTAAATTCCTTCTCCTCATCGCCGCGCTGCACCCGAATCGTAACCGCAGTGCCCTTCTCACCGTGAATCTTTGCCGCAACATCCGAAAGCAGCTTTCCCTTCATATCCTCGCCATCCACGCCGATAATCACGTCGCCCGCCTGCAGGCCTGCCGTTTCCGCCGGCTGTCCCGGCATCACGCTGCTGATGACAACCTCACCGTCCTGCGTAGTGTAAATCTCAATCCCCACGCCGTCAAAGTTCCCGTTGGTGTTGGTAAGATATTGCCGCAGGTTTTCCTTCGGCATATAATATGTATACTTATCTCCCACGCCGGCAAGCATCCCTGCAAAAAGCGTATCCTCCAGCTTGCCTTGGTCTATGTCCTCCACATAATATTTATCCAGATAGCTCTGTATCATATCCACCTTTGCATCCTTGCTCATGCTAATTTCAAAGGGAAGGAGATGCCATGGAATTGCGCGGCAGATGGGCTTCCATGCCAGATTCAGCACCACAACCAACGCCAGTGCCACACCAAAGCCCTTCCAAAAGTCTTTTCTTTTCATTGTATCACCTCTTTTTCAATCTTGCTTTATCCTATGTTTCCCCAAAGGGAATTATCCTATAAGAAAGGGGAAGTATTCTCCAAAACACTTCCCCTCTTTTTTCATTGTTATTTTGTTTTTCCGACTGCTTATACCCGCAGATGCTTACGAATCGAGGATACGCTGCCGATAACCCCCAGTGCCACACCAAAAACGATGCCGAAGGGGAACAGGAATCCAAATACATCCCCCGTCAGACGGAACTGGATAAATTTAATCATAGGCAGATAATCGAAAATCGCACTCGTCACCTTCGTATAAATCGGAAGTCCCAGCACCAAGGGCACCAACGCACCGATGATACCGATAATAATGCCTTCCACAATGAAGGGCCACCGGATAAACCAGTCTGTCGCCCCAACATATTTCATGATGTTAATTTCCACCCGTCGGTTCATCACGGAAATACGAATGGTGTTAATGATAATCATAATGGAAATCACACCCAGCAGCAACATAACCAGTACGCTCCCGACATTGAACACACGGCTCGCCTTCAGCAATACCTCTGTCTCTGTCTGCCCATGCCGAATGTTGTCAATCCCGTCAATTTTTTCCAATGCAGTCAGCACTGCATCCTGATTTTCAATATTGTCCAAGGAAATCGAAAAGGAATGGGACAAAGGATTGTTCTCCCCATCCAGACCCACAAAGATATCCTCGTCCGCGCCCCAGTCCTTTTTCAGCTCCACCAGAGCATCCGAAGGGGAAATATATTCCACACTCTGCACATGGTCTATCTTTGCAATTTCATCTTTCATATTTTCAATCTGTTCCCCGCTCAGGTCTCCCTTCAGGAAAACGGAAATGCCAATGGAATCCTCCATCTGCCCCAGCATATACCGCAGATTGCTCCCTACGCAGTAGGAAAAGGATAAAATAGAGATGCAGGCTGCAACAGCGACAATGGAAGCCATGGTCATTAGCATATTCATCTTCAGCCCGCTGAGACCCTCTCTTATAAAATATCTAATCGTACTAGGCTTCATCGCTATAACCACCTTTTTCAATATCTCTTATAATGTGACCCTTATGCAGCGTAACCACGCGCTTCTGCATCGCATCTACAATATCTCTCGCATGGGTTGCCATAACGATGGTTGTCCCGCGCTTGTTGATGTCATCCAGCAGCTTCATAATGCCGTATGCTGTTTCGGGGTCAAGGTTCCCTGTCGGCTCGTCGCAGATTAAGATAGGGGGATTATTCGCAATGGCTCTTGCCAGTGCCGTTCTCTGCTGCTCCCCACCGGAAAGCTGATTGGGATAGCTTCTGCCCTTCTGTCCCAGCCCAACCAGAGAAAGCACGGCAGGCACGTTTCTGCGGATAATGCGTCCGGGTGCCTCGATCACACGCATCGCAAACGCCACATTTTCATATACCGTTTTATTGGGAAGCAGACGGAAGTCCTGAAACACAACCCCCAGATTACGCCGCAGATAAGGGATCTGCCTTCTGTTCAGTTCATTTGTTTTTACTTTATTGATGATAATATCCCCTTCGGTCGGGTCAAGCTCCTTCAAAAGCAGCTTCATCAGCGTGGATTTCCCCGAACCGCTCGAACCAACGATGAATACAAATTCACCCTTGTTGATGTGCAGGTTGATGTTTTCCACACCCGTAGAACCGTTGGGATATACCTTTGTTACGTTATTCATGTGAATCATAACGTATCTCCCTCTTTCTGAAAAAGTTTTATTCTAAAAAACGACGGATGTTCCCATATTTCGTCTTTACACATTTTAAGATTATACCATAAATAAAATAAGCGAACAAGTAGCAGAGCCTTGGTAAACCTTTCGATTTTATTAAAATCCTCTTAATTTTTCCGTTTTCCACAAAAAAAGAGGGAGCAAAGATGCCCCCTCAGTTTTTCAGTTTTGCTTAATATGCCATTTTATCCATGTAAATCATGTATTTGCTTACCATCAGCGTAATCTTGAAGATAATCGCATCATCAAAATTCCGCAAATCCAAGCCGGTCATCTTCTGCAGCTTATCCAGTCTGTATACCAGTGTATTTCTGTGGATATACAGCTGACGGCTTGTTTCGGATACGTTCAAGTTGTTTTCAAAAAATTTATTTACCGTTGCCAGTGTTTCATCATCGAAATCATCCATCGTCAGCCCATGCAGAACCTCCTTGATGAACATCCGGCACAGCGGCAGAGGCAGCTGATAAATCAAGCGGCCGATGCCCAGCTTTTCATAGTTCACGATATATTTATCCGTCTCGAAGATTTTGCCAACCTCCAGCGCCATCTTCGCTTCCTTATAGGAACGGGAAACATCCTTCAAATCGCTTACAATCGTACCGCTGGAAATATAAACACGGCTGTTTGTTTCCGCATTCAGTGTTTCCTCGATGGTCTTTGCAATGCGGTCGATTTCGTCCGCGGTTTCCTTCTCGCGCAGCTCCTTCACCAGAATAATGCTGTGCTCATCCACCGCCGTTACAAAATCCTTTGTTTTTGCAGGGAAAATGCTCCGTACAATTTCCACCACATTCATTTCCTTATCAATATTCGTTTCAATTAAATACACGATACGATGTACGTTATTTTCAATATGCAGCTTCTTCGCGCGGCTGTAAATATCCACCAGCAGCAGATTATCCAGCAGCAGATTCTTGATAAAGTTGTCCTTATCATATCTTTCTTTATACGCAACCAGAAGGCTCTGAATCTGGAATGCGGCAATCTTGCCGATCTGATAGCCGGATTCGTCCTCCCCCTTCACCTGAATCACATACTCAGGCACGCCGTTGTCATAAATCTTAAAATACTGATAGCCCAGAATTAACTGACTTTCCGCAGGGGAACTGATAAAATTCTCCACCGCATCAATCTGACGGCCGATCATATTTTCCTCTGTGGTGGCAATCACCTTGCCTTCCTTTTCCACAACGCTCAGTTCTTTTCTCGTGATACTTTTCAGTCCGTCGATGGTACTCTGCAAAATCTGATTTGAAATCATCGCTTTCACCTCAATACTTTTCTCTGCATCTGAAATGCAGCTATTCTGTTTTTGCTTCTCTGTATAAATTGCCTAAAAACCTCTCTGCGAAGAGGTATCAAATTCGCCTATGCTCATTTTATAACAAAATGACAAAAAAAGAAAGAGGAAAGTATAAAAAAACAGTAAAAATCTCTTTCAGCTTGATTTTTACATAAAAATAGGGCCTGTTTTTTATTAAAACTGACCCTTGCTTTTCCGAATACTACGGTAAAACCTCAATTTTTCGTTCTCTTTACGCTGTCATTTTTTACTTATCCCCGACCACGTTTCTCAAAACTACCCGAATATCCGTCAAACGAAAAAAGGCATTTCGGTCGATATTCATAATAATCCTTTTTCCGAAATGCACTTCTTTCTTTGAAAAAACACAAAAGAATGTTTCCCGTCCTTCACCGGTGTACTTTTCCGTTGTCGGAACTGCCGTTTTCCCCTGCACAATTCCGACAAAAGTCCTGCCGCATTCTCCTCTTTTTTGTCCAAAATGATTCGCGCCGCATGGGGCGCTTTCGCTTAACGTCCCCTTGTTCTGAGAACCGTCAGCGCAAATTTCGGCAGACGCATCATGCGCCGCCATCTCGTCGGCTGTGTAATCAGGCGGTGGAACCATTCCAGTCCCAGTCTGCGGAAAATCTTCGGTGCCCGCTTCACATTGCCTGCCATCACGTCAAAGCTGCCGCCAACGCCAATGGCTACCTTCGCTCCAGCCAGACGGATGTTGTCATAAATCCATTTTTCCTGCTTGGGCGCACCCAGTCCTACCAGCAGTATGGACGGAGCCTTCTTTTTTATGTCCTGAATGATTTTCTTTTCCTCTTTTTCATCGAAGTAGCCGTTATGCACGCCCACAATCTTCAGTCCGGGGTATTTCTTCATCATTTTTCTTGCCGCCGTTGCCGCAACTCCGGGCGCGCCGCCAAAGAAATAAAAGGTTTCCTCGCTCGCCGCAAGGTCTGCCATCAGGTTCTGCGTCAGGTCGTAGCCTGCCACGCGCTCCTGCAAGCGAATCTCGCTGTATTTGGATGCCCATACAACACCGATTCCATCCGGCACAACCAGATCTGCCTCCCGCAGAATACTCATCAGCTCTGCGTCCTTTCTTGCCTCCATCACAATTTCCGGGTTAGGGGTACAGATGAAATGCTGCCCTTTTTCCTTGAGCAGTCCTTCTGCCCGTGCTACAGCCTCGTCCATCGTCACAACATCGAAGGGTACTCCTAATACGTGTGTTTTCCTGTTCATACTGCGCTCCCCCCTTATTTTTTTCTGCGCTCCAGCAGTTTTTCCAAATATCTTTCGTTCTTGTGTGCCATTTTTTCCAGTTCCTTTTCCTTCTGTGCAAGCTTCGTCACATAGCTTTCCTTGTTTTGGATCACATCCTCCACCAGAGCCAGTGTTTTCTCCTTGTCAAATTCCTTCAGCTTGCCGCCGCTGGGCATATCCAGCTTCTCCAGATAATATTCGATCTTCGGGTCATAAATAAAGCCAATCAGCGGCACTCTCTGTCTTGCCGCAAAAATCAGCGTATGCAGACGCATGCTCAGAATGAAATCCGCCTGAGAAATAATCCCCATTACCTCATAGGGAGAGTAGCTGCTCTTTAAAATATAAGCGTTCTGCTTCATTTTTTTGCGTACCTTTTCGCTCACCGTCACGTCATGCGGCATCTGCATGCTCAAAAATACGATGTTCCGCTGATATTTTTCCACAATGGTATCACATAATTCCGCAAATTGCCCGATGAATTTGTCCATATCCTTCCAGTTGCGGACCGAAACCACAACCATCGGCTTATCTGTCGGAATCCCTTCTTCTCTGAGGATTGCCTGTGTTGCCTCCTCGCTCACACCGTCCATTGTAAATACAGGGTCAGCCGTCACAAAGCATTTCTTCGGGTTTACCCCCATAGAAAGCAGCTCCTCGTAGGAATTTTCCTCACGCAGGGTAATTAAATCCGCCTTATTCACCACCTGCTTCACCAGTCTGCGGTTGCGCTTGCCGGAAACAGGCCCGATGCCGTTTGCGTAAAGCATCACCTTTTTGCGCATCAGCTTTGCCGCCGCCGTAATCGAAAGGTAATACATCAGAGAACGGGTAGAGGTGCTGTCCTGCAATAAAGAGCCGCCGCCCGAAAGCAGCACGTCACACCTGTGAATCGCACGGAACACATCCATAAATCCAAAGCGGTATACCGCCTCAATCCCGTATTTCTCCTTTGTTTCCTTCGGCTTGTTGGAAAGCACGGTAATATGGTAATTCTCGCCCATCTCCTGAATATTCTTGTGCATGGAAAGCATGATTGCCTCGTCGCCCGTGTTGTTAAAGCCGTAATAGCCGCTCATCACCACGTTGTACTGCTTTTCATGGCTTTCCTTCCATGCCGCATTATATGCACACACGCAGTCGCCCGCCATCTTCGTTACGGAATAATATTTGAAGATAACCTCTCTGCCGTATGCGCCCATTTTCTGCCGCTGTTCCTCCGTCAGGTCATTGAACGCATGCACCACATCCCGATACAGCAGATTTTCGTTGGAAAGCTCGCATCCGCGACAGCAGAAGTTGTTTTCCTGCGCCAGCTCCAGCTTATCCTCCCCGAACAGCCCGATGTAGCCTTCATTCCCCGCAACGATCACAGGCTTTTCTGCCGCCATTGCCTCCAGAGCCGCACGGCTTACGCCAACAAAAACATCTGCCACCGCTACCAGCTCATTGATATCCGTTCTGCCGCCCGTCATGGTGATGCACTCTCTGCCAATCTGCGCGTTTGTTTTTCTAGATTCCTCCAGTAATTCCTCAAACACATCTCCGCCGCCGACAATCAGCATCCGCAATCCGGGGATTGCCTGCGCCAGCTTCGGTGCAATCGCAATCAGCTGTCTTGCCACCAGTGCGCGGCTTTCATCCATGCGGCTGACATAAACCAGTGTCGGCTCCTCCGCTTTCAGTCCGAATTCCTTCCGCACCTTCGTGCCGTCCGTCTCAGGAGAAAATTTTTCGGTATCAATCCCGTTGATGGTCACAAAAATATCCTCATACCGCACCTTATAATTTTCCATCAGATACTCGCGAATATCGTCGCTGACCGCAATCACCTTCTGCCCCCAGTTGGAGATGTATTTCAGCCCCATCCCCGTATAAAATACCCAATGCGCGGAGGTCACAAAGGTAAAGCTGTTTTTCATTCTTTCCTTCAGAAGTCCGCAGACAAAGCTGGGAATTCTCGCATGCGAATGAACAATATCCACCTTTTCCTTTTTGATAATTTTTTTCAAAATGAAATAGGAGCGCGCCATTTTCAGCACATTTCTCTGGTTCAGCGGCACATGGTAATGGCGAATCCCTGCCTCTGCCAGCTCCTTTTCGTAAACGCCGCCGTTGGAGGCAACAATAATATCATAGCCCTGCTTTTTCAGCTCCTTGGAAAGCTCCACCACATGGGTTTCCGCCCCGCCGATTTCCAGCCCCATCAGAGCCATCAGAATTTTATACTTTTTCATGTCTTAACCCCCACTCATTCGCTGATGCTTGTGATTTTCATTACGGGTTTCGCATATTTTGTCGCTACATTCATTTCGGAATTTGCCTTCATTTCCACAACGCCGTCCACAAAATAGCCCTCGTCCTTCTCCACCACAGGACCGTCAATCGTCAGCGTCACGCTGTAATAATCGGGAAATTCCACAGGCTGAATCGTGCCGTCATTCAGCAGTACATTTTTCAGAAACGGCTCGTGCTTCACTGCCGTAATCGTCCCTAAGCAGATGCCTGTTTTCTCGTCAAAAATTTTATCCCCTTCATGCAGTGCATTGACCGTAGCCATCCGCACCTCGTCAATCAGCGCCGTGTAGGTTCTCTGCTCCTCGGAGGCATCCACCCCTGCGGATTCCTTCTGATTCACCACGCCGAATTTGAACACCGCCACCGCGCAGAGCGCAACCACAACTACGATAATGAGGATATCCACAATGTTCGGTTTTCTCTTTGCCATATCACTCACCATCCCTTACTTCTACAACAATGCCCTTAAAGGCATAGCCCTTGCCCTTGACATTCAGCTCCATCCCAACCTTTACGGTTGTTCCTTCCACGGTAATGTCCTTTTCCGTTTCCGTTCCGTTTCCTTCAATCGTCACATAAATATTGCTGTAGCCGTCCACAGGCACCTTTTCATATTTCCCCGTAGTGCGGTTGAACATCGTTTCCGTAAACGGCTCTGTTTTCACATCCTTCACCGTACCCAGATAGGTCGAGGTGGAGCTTTCATAGGCATTGCCGCCCACAACGGGGAAATTCGCCGTTTCCGCAACCACTTCTTCCCCCATCACCACATAGGAATAGGTCTTTGTATCCGCGCCGCTCTCTGCCGCGCCTCTGCCGCCCAAAAGCATCCTTCCGCCGACAATGCCGACAATTATCACAATCAGAATCAGCAAAATATCCACGATATTAAAAATACCGAATAATTTGTTTCTTTTCATTTTCCTGCCTCCAGATAGAGTTTTTCGATTTTTCTTGTCATCTGCTCTGCCAAAAAGGTTGCCTCGGCATCCTTCTTTGCCTGTGCGCCAAAGGCGCTTCGCTTCGCGTCATCCGCAAGCAGCTCGTCCAGTCTCTCTGCCAGTGCGTCGCTGTCCCCGACAGGAATCAGAAAGCCATTTTCGCCATGACGAATCACCTCTGCCACGCCGCCGCTGTCCGTCCCGACCGCCGGAATCCCTGCAATCATGCTTTCCAGAATAGAAAGGCACAATGCCTCCGCCCTCGATGTAATCACCGCAATATCAAGCGCCGCCTCTATTTTTTCCACATCCTGCAAAAAGCCTGTAAAGGTCACATGTTCACGAATGCCAAGCGCCGCCGCCTTCTGTTCCAGCTGCTTGCGCAGACTGCCGTCCCCGACGATATAAAACCGCACATCCTGCCGCTTGTCCAGAAGCTTTTTCGCGCCAAGCAGAAAGGTTTCATGGTCTTTCACTTCCTCCAGACGGGCAACCATGCCGACCGCCTTCTCCCCTGCCTTGCCGCCAAAGGAGGAAAGCAGTGCCGCCTTTTCCTCTGCGCTCGGAATGGGAATCCGCTCAATCCCGTTATAAACCACTGCGATTTCCTGCGGCTTTGTGCCGCCTGCAATCATGCTTCTGCGTACCGCCTTGCTGACCGCAATGATTTTATCGCTGAACACTGCATTGATTTCTCTGCGGAGAATCTTCTTTGCCAGTCCGCCCGGCGCGCCCTCCATGCAGTGCTTTGTATTGAAGATATAAGGCACCCTTGCCCTTCTTGCCGCCATGCGCGCCGTCATGCTCGCATGCGTATGCACAATATCCGGTCTTTCCGCGCGGAAAATTTTCGCCAACGCCTTGAATGCCTTCCTGTCGAAAGATTTGTCCTCCATCTCCTCCATCGCAAGCACAGGCACATCCAATGCCTGCACCGCCGCCACCAGAAGGCTGTCATGCGGCAGAACCACCTTCACCGCAAATTTTTCTCTGTTATGATATTTCAGATAATACAATAGCCAACGCCCTGCGCCGCCAATATTTCTGTCTGTCAGAACATGGAGGATTTTCATTCTTTTTTCCGTCATTTCATTTCCTCCGTTTCTCTTTCGCCCTTCTTTTCTGCCACACGCACCGTTGCCATGCCGATGCCGATGAAGCACCAGAAGAACAGCACAATGCGGTAATCAAACCAGAGGTGATCTGTCAGCCCCTGCAATAAAAGCCCTGCAAAGCCGCCGAAGATTGCCCCCAGCAGAAAACGGAACCGCTTCGGTGCCGTCCGCATACCGCTGTAAAGCCTCTGGAAGAAGAACAAAAGCAGCAGTACCAGTACAGCAAAGCCGACAATCCCCAGTTCGATGAATTCCTGTAAGAACAGATTATGCGCGTGGTACGCATTCGCCGCCTCAAAGGAGAACAGCGGATAAATCTGATTAAATGCACCGATTCCGATGCCCGTCACCCAATAATGACGAATGATATCCAACGCCGCCGTATAAATCGACACACGGTACAGCGAGGAGGAGTCGCTCATCGTAACGGAGCTTGCAATTCTCGCCCACAGACCTGCCGGCAGAATAAACGGCATCAGCAAAAGCAGCACCACCCCAAGGGGAATCAGCCGCTTTTCGGAAAGCAACACGAAAAGTCCTGCCGAGAACATCAGCCCAAGCATTGCCCCACGAGAGCCCGTTGCCACAAGCCCCAGACAAATCACACCGAAGCAGCCTGTATAATATAATCTGCCGCACCAGTTTTTCATCTTCCAGATCATCCCTGCCGCCAGAGAACCGACCAGAATCAGGTATTCCCCCAGAACATTCGGGTTGCTGAAGGTTGCATACGCGCGCGTGGTGATGTCAAAGCTTTCCTCATCCACCCATGCGGCATCCATTTCCACCCCAATGATATATTGATATACCGCGTAAAGCGCAATCAGCGCCCCTACGGTAATCAGTACCCAAAGCACAAAATTCAGCTTTTCTTCTGTATCAATGGCATCCTTCGCCACAAAGAATACCGCCATCAGAATCAGGAACAGGCTCATTGCCAGCAGTGCCGAAGGGAAGGCATAGCTTGTCACCCCTGCATAAAGGATACAAACCCCGAAGCAGCCCAGAAGCACGCTCACCATGCTCGTCCGCTGCATCCGGATTCTTCCCAGAAAAAGCTGAATGAAATACAGCACAAAGGTTCCCAGAACCAGAACCGCCAGAAGCATCGTCGGCAGAACGGGAATCGCCGCCACAATCCCTGCCAAACAGAAAATCAGGAAATTCTGATTAAAGACGCGCAGGAAAAAGCTTTCGCCCATTGCCGCCGCAAGGCCGTTGCTTTCTCTGCGCACCGCCATGCCGCTCCAATGCACCAGATTATGCCAGAACCGCGGCAAAATCCCCTGCCTTGTATTGAGCCTTCTATCCCAGTTTGCACGCAAAAAGCCAAGAATCGCGCTGTTTTCAAACGCATTTTTGAATCCCCTGCAAATTGCCGCATAAATGCTGTACGCAATGCTGTTCATCCAGACAGAGCGCAGCAGCGTGCAGATTGCCGCAAGCAGGCGGAAGCAAAAGCTGTCTTCAATTATCGCAGAAATTTTTTCTGTCATCGTATACGTTCTCCGTTTTTTCCTCTTACGGGGTGCGCCTTGCGCCGTTTCCCCGCCTTCTCTGTGCCGCAGCCTTTTCAGCATGCCAAACACAAACTCACCTTCCTCAATTTTCAGAAGCCTTGCAAAAAGCATGTAGGCAGCCACGCCAACGCCGCCGCAGATGCAAAGCAGCAGAATCTGCCCAAGCACGCGTCCGCCCAGTCTCGGCAGCAGCAGCCATTTGCACCCAAGCACCGGCACGAGCATCCCTGCCGCCGCCAGAAGCATCCGCCCAATCTGGAGTACAAAGCCCTTATCCAGAATATCGGGATACTGCTTCACCGCCGGAATCAGAAGCACTGCCGCCGCCGCTGTGGAGGAAACCGCCGCAGAAAGCGCCAGACCGCCAATCCCCATCGGCTTCAGCAAAAGCCAACACAAAACCGCATTGATAACGATAGAAACCAGTCCCGAATAAAACGGGGTTTTCCCGTCCTGATTCGCATAAAAGGCGCGGCTCAGAATATTCTGCACGCCGTAGCCAACCATGCCCAATGCAAAGAAGAATAGCGCCGCCGCCGTCAGCTGTGTTGCCGTTTCGTCAAAGGCCCCTCTCTGGTAAATCAGCGAAACCACAGGCTGTGCCAGAGCCATCAGTCCCACCGTCATGGGAATCAGCAGAAAAATCATAGATTTCAGCGTCCCTCTGACCGTCAGTCCGAATTCCTTTTTATCCTCCGTCATACGGGAGAATTTCGGAAACACCATATTTGCAATCGCAAGCACGAAAACGCCCACGATAATCGTATACAGGTTATTTGCATATTCCAGCGCAGAAACGCCCAGCTCCCCGTTCACCGCACTGCCGCCCGAAAGCTGCGAAGCAAAGCGCGTATTTACCATAAAGTTAATCGGCTGAATCCATGTGCTGACCATAACCGGCAGCATCAGCCTCCCGATTTTTCTCAGCCCGTCATCCTTAAAATGAAAATCCGGGCGATAATGATAGCCCTTTTTCCAAAGGGACGGAATCTGGATTACCGCCTGCATCGCCCAGCCAATCAGAAACGCAACCGTCAGCCCCAGAATCCCGAATTTCTCGTTAAAGAAAATATAATACAGAATCAAAACGCCGTTGGAAACCACGCTCAGTGCCGCAGGCACATTAAATTCCTCCAACGACTGCAAAATCCCCACAAAGGAAAAGGCAACCGCCGTAAAGAGCATCGTCGGGAAAAGCATCCGCAGAAGTCCCACGCAAAGCGTCACCGTTTCCACATCATAGCCGGGCGCAATCAGAAGCGTCAGCGGCTTTGCAAACACCATCCCCAGAAGCATCATCAAAAGCGTAACGGTCGAAATCATCGTAATAAAGCGGTTCGCAAGCGAAAACGCCTCCTGCCGCCCCTTTTTCTGCAAATATTCCACAAAAACAGGGATAAAGCTTGCAGAAATTGCCGATGCAAAAATCACATCAAAAAAGGTACGGGGAATCCGGCTTGCCAGCAAAAATGCCGCCGCCTGCATATCCGTTCCGTAGTTTGCCGCCAGAAGCTGCTCGCGCACCATTCCCAGTATTTTCCCAAAAAGGGTAATTAACATCATAAAGCTGACGGTTTTCACCGCCTGATTGCCTTTTTCTGACATAATAAACTCCTAAAATCCATTGAAAATTTGTTTTCTTTCGTGTCAATCGGTAAAAATACTCCTTGTAATCCATCTTATATAGTACCTTATTCTCCCTTTTTTTACAACCAAAAGCGGAGAATCCAAAAAAAATGTTTTCGGGAGAAGCTCCCCCGAAAACATCTGCATTTTTATTTGATATGAACTGCTTCGTATGTCACAGCGCCGTCCTTCACACGGAAGCGCAGCATTTTATAATTCGGGTTTACCGTCCCGTCTGCCTTCCAAAGATCGGGCAGGTTGATGTAGCGCACGCCGTCCTTTGTGGAGGTCCAGTAAGACGTACTGCCGCAGGAAATCACAAATACCTTCTTGCCCTGCTCCACATACTTGCTCAGAATCGCGCGGAAATAATTGGTTTCCGCCGCGGAGCTGAATGCAGAAGGGGTCTTGTCCATCACCAGAACAACGGTGCTGTTGTTTGCCGCATCAATGTCTCTTGTGAAGCTTGCCCACTGAGAGGGGTTTGTTGCGGTAATGCCGCCCTTTGCCGCAGAAAGCATTGCCACACTCACGCCGCCCCTGTTCAGGAAACGATAGCTCCCGTTCCATGTCAGAGAATCCACCTTGTTTGCCGTCTGCAAATCGTTTTTGCCGCCGTAAATTGCCACGCTTGCGTTTGCATCCACATAGGCCTTCGCCTTTTCTCTTGCGGAAGTATAGACTGCCGCATCAATCTTATTTGTGCCTGTGTATGCAAGCTTACCCGCTACGTTGAAATAATGCGCCCCGTCATTTGCCACTGTTACCGTCTGGTTCAGTGCATCCTTCACCGCCGCTGCCGCAGGTGCCTTGACTGCCGCCGCATTGCCAACCGTTACGGTAATGTATGCAATCGCGCCGTCCTTTTCGCATTTAATATAGGTTGCGCCTGTCTTTTTTGCTGTGAAAACATTGCCGGAAACAGTACCGACGCTTTCATCCGCCACGCTGTAATTTGTGCTTGTGGATGCCCAGTAGGAAAACCCATCCTGATCGTATGCGTTCATGGCAATCGTTGCCGTTTCGCCTGCCTTGTTCAGCTTAATGCTTGCATTTGTGGGGCTGAGTCTTGCCACCTTGCCGCTCACCACATTCTGCTGATATGCCACCAGATTGTTGTAGGTTGCAATGACAGTAAATGTGCCGCTTGTCTTGGGTGTGAAGCTGTAGCCGTTCCATGTCCCTTCCACGCCGACAGCATCCAGTGTCACCTGCTCTGCCGGAATCTCAATGCGGTTGTAATGCTCATCCAGACCATACACCGTAAAGGTAATAGGCTTGTCTGCCAGTGTTCTTGTCATAGAGGGCTGCATCCGAATTTCCTGCACTGCACCCTTTTCTGCCGTCTGGAAAATGCCGACTGCGTTGATTACCCTACGTTCAGAGCCTTCGGAAACCTTGTTTACCACGTTCACAGAGGAATCCTCTGTTGTTTTCACCGCCATGGTAGAGGAGCCGCCGCCGTCTAGGTGCATTGCCTCATACGCGCCGTATTCCTGCATCAGCACGCCCATTTCCCAGTGTGTTGCGCCAATGCTGTCCCCTCTGCCGTCCACAACCATGAAAATTGCGGTCTTGCCATCCTTGGAAACGCCGAATGCCGTTCTGGGCTGTCTGCCCTTCGCAACAATGGAGTTTGCCTCTACGATTTTCCCGTCAACCAGCAGCTTGCCGCCGCCGCCAAAGGCGGTTTCCATCCCGTCCAGGTTCACAGAGGAATTGATATCCAATGTCATCTGGTCGCCCACCTCGAACATATATGCCGCCTTATCGCGATAATCGCCGCTCATCACGATTAAGTAGCCATCCTCCGGAACCGCTACGGTTTCGCCCTTTTCGGAAATCTGCGTAATCGTGTCATTCTGCACCACAAATTTCACAAGGTTCTGGAAACGGTTATCCAAACCGGAGGTATTTGTCATGGCATTTCTGTCCAGATAAATCGGGAATACCATGGAGGTTACCTTATTCAAAGATGCAAGCTCCATCATCTTTTTCTCGTTGCCGCATTTCGCCGTCATGGTGAAATAATCGAAGAAGGGGTTGCCGTTCTCATCCATGAAGAACGCCGCATACTGCCCCTCGCCCTTGTTTATGCTTGTCCCCGCGGAAATTACCTCGCCGTCTCGCACAATCGGGCCAAATGCCGCAGAATAGGAGCCGCTCAAGCCGAAGAAGTCAGAGTTTACCCCGGCAACCGCGCCGTTATCCGTCAAAAGCTTCTTAACGGTTTCCTTCAAGCCATAGTCCGTCTTGCTTTCCACTTCCTTGAATTGCAGTGTACTTTCCGTCAGGTCAACCTTCAGCACATGTATATTCTGAATACCCGCATCCGTCATACGGCTGCTCTTTTCGTATGTCACCCCGCGGGTTACGGTTTTCTCCGTTTTCTGGTTATAATAGGTAGTTGCCGCATACGCCGTTTCCGTCCCCAGATAGCTCAGGGGGGAAAGCAGCAGCACTGCGGCGAGCGCCATCCCCATGGCACGCTTTGCCGTTTTCTTGTTTCTGTTCATTCCCTCATCTCCTTTGATCAACGCATCATAAACATACTTTTTATTCAGACGGAAACCGTTCGGAAAAGTTCCCGTATTTTTCTGATTCTGTCAAATATCATATCACAATGCAATGCGTTTTTGTTCCTTTTTCGGAAAACTTAAAGAAATTGTAAAACTTTTCGGCACAAAAAAAGAGTGCCGTTCCCTGCACTCTCTTTTCATTCCTTCACAACCTCGATTTTTTCTATGCCATACGCCCGAAAAAGCGGCAGCAGCTCTGCTGTGATTTCCTCTCCGCTTGCCGCAATCGGAATCGCCGGTGGGCAGGAAACACAGGGGCTTGCACAAATCCGCCCCACCGCTTCTTCGCAGGAAATTTCCTCCCATCTGCCGAAAATCGCCTCCCGAATCCGCATTTTTTGCTTCGGCAGAATTTGCGGCATCTGTGTGGGTTCGATTTTTTCCTTCTGCGGCAACCGCTCCAATGCTTTTTCAATGCGCTGAAAATCCCGTTCCGTATTTTCGGGGGTTGCCATCAGCACCACCGCATCCAAATCGGCAAATTCACATTCGACTTCATGCGCACGCAAAACTTCTGCGACCTCTCTGCCGCGATAGCCCTTTTCGCCCGTAAAAATTGTCAGCTTCAGAGGGTCGCTGTCCATCATGACTGTCCACCCCTGCTTTTTTAGCTGTCCTCTCAGGTGTCCAATCTGTCCAATCGTCCACTGTAATTTTTCCCGATAGCCCTCCGCCAGATAGCGGTTGCATAAATCCAAAGACTGCAAAATCAGATAGGAGGGGCTTGTCGAGCCAAACAGCTCCATGGCTTTTTTCGCCTGTCTGCCAACCCTTTCCGCCCATTCCTCCGACAAATGCAGATACGCACCCCCCGTCAGCACAGGCAAGGTTTTGTGCGCGGAATCGCAGCTCATCGCCGCCCCCAAATCCAATGGATGCTTGGATGGATGCAGAAATTTCAGATATGCTCCATGTGCATTATCTACCAAAAGCGGCACCCCCGCCGCCCTGCAGGCCGCCGCAATTCCCTTGATATCCGGGGAACCTCCCAGATAATCCGGCGCGGTAATATAAACGGCGAAGGCGCTTGATTTCTTCAGCCCTTCGGCTACCTGCTCTGCCGTAATCGGGCAGGCGCAGAGGGATTTTGCTCCTTCCGGAAACAGCCATTCCACATCCACATCCAGCAGGGCACAGCTATACAAAAATGCCTTATGGGCATTGCGCGCCGCCAGAATCACAGGGCGTTCCGTGCGGTTCTTCCTCTCCTGCAGCGCAAGAAACAGCATGGTACGGATGCACTGCGAGGAGCCCTCCGTCCCATAAATCGTCCTGCCAAAGCCAAAAAGCGCGTTCGCATTTTTCTCGCTTGCCGCAATAATGCCCTCCGCCTCGTAAAGCTCATCCGCGCCGCAAATCTCCGTAATATCTCGATTTTCGCACCCCAAAAAGGGCACGCCCTTGTGCCCCGGCATGTGGAGACGGGAGGTGCCCTTCGCTTCGTATTCCTTTATGAAATCACAAATCGGTGTATCCATAAAATCTTCCTTTTTATCATTACGCAGGCATGTGTCATCAGCCTATCATGCAAGCATGCGGCTGCGCCACTTTACTCGCTTGCCTCGCTTACCTGCATCATAATGGCACATTCGATTCTCTTTTTGAATAAATCGCAGCCATATTCATAAATGCCTGTAATGCTGCCTGTTGCATGGTACGCATTTGCCGCACAGCCACCGGAGCAATACAGCTTCGCCCAGCAATCCTTACAGCCCTCTCTGGCGTAGGCGTTGCAGCACTTGAATTCATCCTGCACCTCTTTATTGGTAACACCCTTCCAGATATCGCCCATGCTGTATTTTTCATCCCCGACAAACTGATGGCAGGGATACAGCTCGCCCCAAGGGGTCACTGCCATATATTCCGTGCCGCTGCCACAGCCGGAAATTCTCTTATAGATACAGGGGCCATGCTCCAAATCCAGCATATAATGATAGAAGGTCAGCGGTCTGCCCTCTTTTTTGCGTTTCAGCATTTCCTTCGCCAGCAGCTCATACTGCTCGAAAAGAATGAGCTTATCCTCTTCTGTCAGCGCATACGGGTCATCAGGCGCGCAGACAACAGGCTCCATGCTCAGCTCCGTAAAACCCAGATCCGCCATGTGGAACAGATCATTCGTAAAATCTACATTATTATGGGTAAAGGTACCACGCATATAGTAGTTTTTATCCCCACGCTTTTTCACAAATTCCTGAAATTTCGGCACAATGCGGTCATAGCTGCCGTTGCCTGCATAATCCTTGCGCAGATGGTCATGCACTTCCCTTCTGCCGTCCAGAGAAAGCACAACATTGTGCATTTCCTTGTTTGCAAACTCGATAACCTCATCATCAATCAGCATCCCGTTTGTGGTCAGCGTAAAGCGGAAGTTTTTATCATGCAGCTTTTCCTGCTCTCTTGCATACGCAACCACCTGCTTTACCACATCCCAGTTCATCAAGGGCTCGCCGCCGAAAAAGTCCACCTCAAGGTTTCTTCTTGTGCCGGAATTTTCAATCAGAAAATCAATCGCACGCTTGCCGACCTCAAATGTCATGAGCGCACGTTCCCCCTGATATTTACCCTGACTGGCAAAGCAATAGGAACAGTTTAGGTTGCAGGTGTGTGCAACATGCAGGCACAATGCCTTAATCACCGTATTTCTCGCCTTGAAATCATACGCCAGATGTTCATAATTATCGGGCGTAAACAGCTTGCCTGCCCGTCTGAGTGCCACCACATCGTCAATACATTCCTGCACATCCTCCGCTGTGACATCGTCATATTTTTCGAGCATGGCATCAATGATATCCCCCTGCGTATACTCGCGAATCATGCCGATGACATCATACGCCAGATCATCTACGCTATGGATGGAGCCACTGCAGGTGTCCAGCACGATGTTGTAACCATTCAATTTATATTGATGTACCATTTTTCTACCTCATCACTCTGTTAAAATCTATTTACATTCAAAAAAGGGCTGTTTGCTACAGCCCCTTTCCGATTTTGTCTCATGTTTGATTTGCGATTACTGTTTTTCGCAAGGCTGGTTTGCTACGCCGCAGGATGTTTTGCAAGCGGACTGGCAAGATGTCTGGCATTCGCCGCAGCCACCGTTCTGTACGGATTTGTTCAAATCGCGTGTTGCGATAGTTTTAATTCTGCTCATATTTTCTACCTCCCTAAAAGTCAAAAAATTCTTATCTGCTATAAGTTCCTAATCATTATACCCTAACGAAAGGGAATAATCAAGTAAAACATCTTGCAGGAAAATCAGACTGTCTGCTTTCGCAAAAGGATACCGCTAAATCGGAAGTTATCGAAGAGCATCACCTAATTGCAACAAGCCACTACGGATACTTTCTCCAGCTCCACCAATAGCCTGCGCTATAATGATTGCGGCAACTATAATTGCCACTGCGACAATAATCTTCCCAATCAAATGTTGATATTCTTTCATTTTGATTACCTCCATCTACAAGTATCGATTTATCTTTCACTTCACTCATGCAAATGATACCATATCTTTCCAAGCAACGCCAAAGCCTATTTTACCGCAAGGTGCAAAAACTCCGCCCTCCGCGACTATTCCGCCGGCAAAAATCATAAATTGAAGGGAACCCAATTTCAAAGGAGAACGCCATGAAACGATTTTTCTCACTTTTTCTTTCCTTCGTTCTGCTTTTTGCCGTCTGTGCGTGCAGTCGGGAGAAAAACCTGACGGAGCTTGAGGAAATCCAACAGCAGCTTGCCGAAATGGAGGGCTATGCCTGCACGGCAACGCTCATCCGCCAGACAGAAAACGGCGAAAAGATCTATGAGACCAAGCAATACTACAAATCCACGGGGGAATATCGCTTGGAGCTGACCGCACCGGAGACCGTTGCCGGCAACTACACCGTTTTTGACGGCGACCGCATCTGTCAGTACAACCCCAGAGTGAATGACCGCATCATCCGAGATGTGCCCGAATCACAGCACCGCAGTGAGCTGTTTCTGGGGCAGTTTATCAGAAACTATATGCAATCGGAGGGGGTCAGCGTGGAAACGGCTTCGTTTGATTCCTCCAAGTGCGTAGTGCTTGAGGCTGTCATTCCCGGCAACGATGACGGACTTGCCACAGAAAAACTCTGGATTGACCGTGAAAGCCTGCTGCCCGTCCGTTTTGTCATTTATGATGCAGATGACAAGGAGCGCTACCGAATGGACTATCACGAATTTACCTTCCATCCGCAATTCGATGCCGATACCTTCCGAATTACGGAATAAACACCCCTGTTTTTGTCCATACTGAAAACAGTCAGCAGGAAGGGCATCCACTTACATATTATTCTTCCGCCGCTGACCAGACCAAACAGCGGAGTGTGAGAACATGATTGTCAGACGAGGAGATATATTTTTTGCAGACCTCAGCCCTGTGGTGGGCAGCGAGCAGGGCGGCATCCGTCCCGTTTTAATCGTGCAGAATGATATCGGGAACAAATACAGCCCGACAGTAATCTGCGCCGCCATCACCTCTCAGATGAACAAGGCGAAGCTGCCGACGCACATCGCGCTTTCCTCCGCGGTATATGCACTGCCGAAGGATTCCGTTGTGCTGCTGGAGCAGATTCGCACGATTGACAAGCAGCGCCTGCGGGAAAAGCTTTGCTGTCTGGATGATGCTATGATGCGGCGAGTTGACCGCAGCCTTCTCATCAGCCTTGGGCTGAAATGACTTTAAGTCGATTTGAGCCAAAATGAGATTTTGACTTGCTTAAACAAAAAACCGAGGATTGGACAGAATTCCTTTCCTCGGTTCTTCTTATTATCTATTCTTTTTACTTACCAGAACCAGCCACAGGAAATACAACAGGATAAAGACCACTGTAAATGTAACAACCTGTCTGAGGCTGATTGCCATGCCCGTAATCAGCATAAATCCATGATAAAGCACACTGCACAGGCAGCCTGATTTTATCGCACGGATAAAAAGCATTTTATAATCCATATTGATTCTCCTATTCTTTCCGCAGCCTCTTACTGCTCATTGGTGCCAAGGACAATGCGGATATCTGCACTGCCGACTGCATTCGGCAGAACCTCCACTCTGGCATCCTTAAAATAGCTGACCAGATCCTGCCCAACGCCCTCATTCTTTACCAGAATACGGGTATAGCTGAGCTTTTCGCCGGTATAGTTCGTCGGCTCTGTCACAGTATAGCCTTCGTTCTTCAAAAGCTCCGTGAACCGTGCTGCCAGACCTGCTACCGTGCCGCCGTTGGAAACCTCAATGGTCAGATCCTTGCTGTTGCTGCTGTCGCTATCTGTATTGCCGGCAGGGGCTACATTATAGAACAGGCGATCCACCACCTCTGTCGTTTCGGCAGGGTCATGGATAAAGTAGGACACACCGCTGATATACTGACCGACACCGGGCAGAGTTTCCATCGTCATTTTGCTCATATCAATCTTGGTGATATAGTTTGCATATTTCAGTGCATCGGAAAGGCTTACATCCGTATCTACATATTTATACATCACCTTGATATAGTCCCCAAGGTTTTTCACAATGCTTTCCGTACTCAGCACCTTTGTTGCCAATGCCTTTAAGAACATCTGCTGCACCTGAATACGCCCGACATCACCGTTGGCATAGCCCTTACGGAAACGAACCAGCTGCAATGCCTTATTGCCATCCAGCGTTTGCAGACCTTTTTTCAGGTCAATCTTGATATCGCCGGTATCGCTCATGTCCCATTTCATATCCCGCGGCACATCTACCTCAACGCCGCCAACGGCATCGACGATTTCTACCAGTGCGTTAAAATCAACCTTTACATAATGGTCAATCTTAATCCCCAGCATATCCTCCAGCTGCAGCACTGCCGCCTGCGGACCATATTCCTTGCCGCCGATGGCATGCACTGCGTTAAACTTCATGACACCGTATCTTTTGCCCAGAAGCTGCTCTACATCGGTGCAGACATCCACACGCGTATCTCTCGGAATAGAAAGCAGGCTCAGGCTTTCCTGAGAGCTGTCATAATGCACGACAAAGGCAACGTCCGTTCTGGTGCCGTCCGCATCTACGCCGAACACTGCCACATTCAGCTTCATATTTCTGCCCAAAAGGGCATCCAGCATACTGGTTTCATCTGCATCCTTGGCAATCGTATCACCGCCAAAGGGCCACTCTCCCGTTACCTTATGATAGGCGAAGCAGGCACCGCCTGCCAAAACCACGAATACCATTACGATAGAAAGCATCACCTTGAAAAAGGTTTTCACCGGATTGAATGGCTTTCTTCTTTTCGGGTGTTTTCTTGTTCTGCTCATGGAATCCCTCACTCGTCTGTCTTTTATACGTCCTCATTCAGCTGATTGCCTTCTTGATTGCTTTCGTTGAACTGATTTTCTTCCTGCTCCTCCGTGCTGCTTTGGGGTGCAATGCCGTAAATACGCTCATTCACCAATTCCTTAATACCATCCTCATCCAGCTCGACATATCTTCCGGGATTACCCAGATAGGGAACGGTATCACTGGTAATCTTTGCAGGGTCTAAGGCCTTCACATATTTCACATACTTCAGCGCTTCGGACACGGAAATATTACTTTCGGTGCAATCCAGCGCAACCTTTACCAGATCGTTCAGATTCCGCATCAGGGTATCCGAGCTGCATACCTTTTCAATCAATGCCTGAATGAACTGCTGCTGCACCTCGATACGCTTCAAATCCTTCTGCACATAGCCGTCTCTGAAACGAACCAGCTGCTCTGCCTTATCCCCATCCAAATGCTGCATTCCGGGGTACAGGTCGATATACAAATCCTGATAAGGGTCTACATAATACAATCTTTCTTCTACATTAAAATCTACGCCGCCGACGGCATCGACAATCTGGCGGAAGGCAGACAAATCAACCTTCACATAATAATCCATCTTCATGCCGAGGATTTCCTCCAGCATGGCAACGGAGAATGCACAGCGGTTATTTTCGCCTGCATAGGCATGCAGCTCTGTCAGCTTGCATTGCCCGTAAACGCCGTTCTGTTCGGGGACATAGGCATTTTTGCTTTCCAGATAATCGGTCATTTCCTTTGTCATGATGACCTTGGAATCTCTGGGAACAGAGATAAAATGCAGCTCCTTCGTGCCGGTATTAAAGCTTGCGACCATATTTACATCCGCGCGGACACCATCCTCATCCGTACCAAAAACGGCAACATTGATGATTTCATCCTCCTCTGGGTCGGTCGTATCCGATGTTGTAAAATCGGATTTTTCCGCTTTATTTTCCCATTGCTGCACCGCAACCCAGATTTTCGCGCCGGCATACGCCGCTACCAGAAGCAGCAGCAGCAAAATCACTACCAGAATATTTCTGCGCCGCCGTTTCTTCCGCTCTGCCTTTCTGCGGGACATTCTTCTGCCCTGCGCCACCCGACGCGGGTCGATATACGGCTGCTCCTCCTGCACACTTCTGTGCCTGCGCGGCTGTCTGTGTGGCTCCTGCGTCTGCCTGCGGCGTACCTGCCGCTGCTGCAGCTCCATCTCCTCGGGAGGTCTGCGCCGTCTTCTGTATTCTCTCTTTTCACCCATGGTTTTTATTCTCCTCTTTTTCAGAGTTCTTTTCGCATGAAATTTTTCATAACCCTATAATTATAGCAAATCTGCCAAGTTCTGACAATATAGAAAAGCCGAATCTCTGATGTTTTTCAGGAAATTTCCTGTTTTTTCCGATACTTGAAACAATACTATTTTTATTATACACCATTTCTCTGCCCTGAAAAGAGACAATTTTCTTAATTTTTCAACGGATTTTGTACTGCCGAAAAAACACAACGAGCCACTTTCCTTTACATTTTCGACATTTTCTCGTATAATCCGTATTTATAGGGATAAAAAGATACAGGAACAAAAAGGAGGTATCCGCATGAAGGACCCCGAAAGGACTTCTTACCTTAATAAAGCAAAAAAATTTCTTTCCACGCCCGCCGGCATTGCGCTCACACTTCTCTGCGCCGCCGTTTTCATCACGGGCATTGTTTATCTCATCACCACAACGAAGATTTTATATGTCGGCTGGAATATTCTGCATGCGCCCACAATGCTACTGCTGAATATTCTGCCGGTGCTGCTGGCATTACTGCTGTTTTTCTTTCTGACCAGAAAAATCGGCTTTTCATGCAGTCTGGTCGGGATTGTGCTGATATTCTTTGCGGTTGTTGACCGTGTGAAGGTTTCCATGCGGCAGGAGCCGCTTCTGCCGACGGATCTGACCTTGGCAAAGGAGGTCCTCGCCATTCTGAAAACCTTCCCCGTTTATCAGCTGGTGCTGCTTGGGGTCATGCTGATTGTATTCGCGGCGCTTCCGGTATGCAGCTTTCTGAAATCGAAGGCGATTGCACTGCCGCCTCTGCCGCGGATTCTGGGGCTTGTGCTTGTGCTTGCCTGCGGCTTTGGGGCAAATCACCTCTGGTATGCAAATCAAGCGCTGTATGACAGCTACCCGACTGTGGACAATCCTTATTTTCAGGTGAACCAATACAACACACGCGGTATGATTTATTCCTTCCTGCATCAGTTCAACATCATGCAGGTCAAGGCACCCGAAGGGTATACTGCGGCGGACATACGGACACTGGAGGACACCGATTGGACACCTCCTGTCAGCACAGAAAAGCGTCCGCACATCATTATGATTATGGGCGAAGCATTTTCCGACCTGAGCGAAAATGCGCATCTGGATTTTACGGGCTACCGCGACCCGATGAAAAACTGGAAGGAAATCTGCGCAGAGGAAGGCACCATCAGCGGGCATGTCGTTGTGCCGAACTTCGGCGGCGGCACCTCCAATACGGAATATGATGTGCTGACAGGCTGTGCAACACGATATCTCGGCAGCTCTTTGCCCTCCTACAGCTTTATCCACAGCGATTTTGACGGTATGCCCCGCCAGCTGCAAAAGCTTGGCTACGAAACGCTTTCCATTCACCCCGGCTATGCATGGTTTTATAACCGCCAGAATGTATATCCCGATCTGGGGTTTGCAGCCTCTTATTTCTTAGAGGATTCCTTCGACCTTGCGACGCAGGGCTATGGCGGCTATGTGAACGAAACGGCAACAATGGATAAAATCATCGAAACACTGGATACGCACATCAAGGAAACGGATACACCGCTGTTTTCCTTTACGGTAACAATTCAGAACCACGGACCTTATGAGAAAAAATACGGCACACTGGAGCAGAACTTCTCCAGCGATATTGAGCTGAACGAAACGCAGACAGACCTGCTGACGCAGTATTTCCAAGGAATTGGGGATGCGGATGAGCAAATCGGACGTTTGAAGGAATATGCAGAAGGCTCCGATGAGCCCATTGTTCTGGTTTATTTCGGCGACCACCTGCCCGGCTTTTCCAACGGGATGGAGTTTTTCGACCTGCTGGATTACCCCATTGATGCCAACGGCTCGCCGGAGGAACAGCTTGCCGTTTACGAAACACCCTACCTCATCTGGCAAAACGAAAGCGCAAAAGCACTCGAAAATACAAAAACGGCAGCGGAAATCGGCCTGCCGGAGGACGGACTCATCAGCTCGCAGTTCCTCGGCTCTGCTGTGCTGGAGTTATTCTTGTCTGACTATGAATCCCCTTTGCAGCATGAAAATAATCAGTTACGCAGAGAATTGCCTGTTTGTGCAAAAAATATCTATGTTGATGCAAACGGAACCTACAAAACAGAAATTTCCGAAGAACAGCAGAAAACGCTGCAACGCTTGATAAACTGGCAATATTACAAGCTTTTTGACGAAAAGAACCCTTAACGGCATACCGAAATCTGTTTCACACCAAGAGAATTTCTCTTGGTGTGTTTCTTTTTACGAGGTGTTTTTGTTCTGACATGTGACAAGAATGTGACAGTTTTCTCTCTTTCAACATCCTAATTATTTCCATCTATAGTATAAACTTCTTGTTAATATTTTCCATTTTATGTAAAAAATCGATTGTAAATAAATGCCATCTTTTTCTTGATTTTTCCGTTTCTTAGCGTTGTATTTATTTAAATACAAACATTTCAACAAAAAATATTGTATTTTTTTAATTTTTTTATTGAAATTAAGCAAATTATACGGTAGAATAAGGTTACTACAAATCGCCGCAGTAATTTTTATTTCCAATGTCTTTTTTTACAGGCAAGGAAATCGGAGGGAGGGAATTACGGCGGCAGAAAAATTTCTCAGGAAGAAATTTTTCATAACAGGAGGTTCTTTCTACTCCGGCTATCATTCATTATTTTCTTAACGTAAGGAGGAATACTTATGTCTACAACTGAAAATCGCGGTCAATTTGGTTCAAAGCTAGGCTTTATCCTGTCCGCAGCAGGTTCTGCTGTAGGTCTGGGTAACATTTGGAAGTTCCCCGGCAAAGCGTATAATTGCGGCGGCGGTGCTTTCCTGTTGGTTTACATCATCATGGTTGCTCTGATCGGTACCACAGTTATGATGGCAGAATTTACGGTAGGTCGTAACGCACACAAAAATGCACTCGGTTCCTTCCGCGCCATCAGCCAGAAATGGGGCTTTGCAGGCGGTCTCGGCGTTCTGACAGGCTTCATCATCCTTTGTTACTATTGTCAGGTTGGCGGCTGGACTATGAAATACATCTACGCTTACATTGCAGAAGCAAAGATGGTATACGCTGATCCTACGGCTTACTTCCTTGGCATGCTGGGCGCAAACGGCTTCCCTCTGCAGGGTGCTGTTATTTTCCCTCTGATTTTCCTGTTCCTGACAGCCTTCATTCTGAGTCACGGTACAGCAGGTATCGAAAAGATGTCCAAGGTTCTGATGCCCTTACTGTTTGTACTGCTGATTGGTCTGATGATTCGCTCCTGCACACTGCCCGGCGCTGACGCAGGTCTGAAATACATGCTGAATGTTGATTTCTCTACCATCAACAGCAACGCTATTCTGGTTGCTCTGGGTCAGGCATTCTTCTCGCTCTCTCTTGGTATGGGTATCATGGTTACATACGCTTCCTATCTGTCTGATGAAGATAACCTGATTTCCAACACCGGTATTGTTTGCGTACTGGATACTCTGGTTGCTCTGTTCGCAGGCTTCATGATTATCCCCGCTGTATTCGCTACAGGCATCGACCCCGGTATGGGCGGCGGCTTCGCATTCGCAACACTGGCAGGCGTATTTGAAGCAATCCCCGGCGGTACACTATTCGGTCTCTTGTTCTACTTCCTGCTGTTCTTCGCAGCAGTAACCTCCTCTACTTCCATCATGGAAGGTACGATTGCATTCCTGATTGAGGAAAAAGGTCTTAAGAGAAACCACGCACTGCTTGGTACATCCGTTGTTGTATTCATCATCGGCGTATTCTACACACTGTCTCAGGTTTACATGAACATCAAAGGTATCTGGATTTCCAAGAACGGTATCGAATACCCCATCTTCGGCGACTTCCTGGAATACCTGACAGACAGACTGCTGCTGCCTCTGGGCGCACTGTTCTCCGTAATTTGTGTTGGTTGGGTTTGGAGCCCTGAAAAATCCGTAGAGGAAGCTACTTCTCACGGCAGATTCAAATTCTCCCTGGCACCTGTTTACAAATTCATGGTAAAAATCGTTGACCCTATCGCAATCGGTGTTATCATCATTGCAGGTCTGGTATTCGGTATGTCTATTTCTTAATTCAAATAAATTTCTCAAAAAGAAAATATTTCTTAAAGAGAAACATAAAAGCATACTGTTGCATAAACGATATGATAAAAAGGACGAAGGCTCCCCCTTCGTCCTCTTTTTTTGCCCGTAATTTAGCATTTTTATAGGTGAAACGCCATTATGTATACTGTCCTTTTATTCATACTATACAATCACATTTCATTTTTGCCATTGACATTAAGAGAAACACGCCTAAATCTTAACGGTTTTTTTATGGAAATTTACATGATTTTCCGCTATTCTAGCCTTAGGATAAATTTGCAAGATATTGGAACTGCATACATTTTCTTCTTTATCAGGAAAGATTCTCTATCAGACATCATACAACTTAGAAGAGGGACTGAGAAAAGGATGTCTGAAAAGAAGGCCATTATATGTATCCATTATGCGTTTTATGTCGTTTCAGTATTCTTACATCTCATCCAGCGAAACAATAGGGCTTCAAATCTATCGTTTATCTGTAAAGGAGGAATACTTATGTCTACATCAGCTGAAAATCGTGGTCAATTTGGTTCGAAGCTAGGCTTCATCCTATCTGCAGCAGGCTCTGCTGTAGGTCTGGGCAACATCTGGAAATTCCCCGGTAAGGCTTATTTCTGCGGCGGTGGTGCCTTCTTGATTATCTATCTGATTATCGTTGCTCTGGTTGGTACAACCGTTATGATGGCAGAATTTACGGTTGGACGTAAAACACACAAAAATGCAGTTGGCGCTATGCGTGAATTAAACGCAAAATGGTCCTGGGTTGGCGGCCTTGGCGTTCTGACAGGCTTCATCATCCTTTGCTACTACTGTCAGGTTGGCGGCTGGGCGATGAAATATATCGTTGCCTACATAGTAGATGTAAAAACCATCTGGGCTGACCCTACAGCTTACTTCCTGAATAATCTGCTGGGCGCAGACGGCACATTCCCTTTGCAGGGTGCTGTTATCTTCCCCTTCATCTTCTTGTTCTTAACGGCATATATCATCAGCCACGGCACAGCCGGTATCGAAAAAATGTCTAAGCTTTTGATGCCCCTGCTGTTCATCATGCTGATTGCTCTGATGATTCGTTCCTGTACTCTTCCCGGTGCAGATGATGGTCTGAAATACATGCTGAATGTTGATTTCTCCACTATCAACGGCGTTGCAATCCTGACCGCTCTGGGGCAGGCATTCTTCTCCCTCTCCCTTGGCATGGGCGTTATGATGACATACGCTTCCTACCTCTCCAATGAAGATAACCTGATTTCCAACACGGCTATCGTTTGTACATTGGACACTCTGGTTGCTCTGTTTGCAGGCTTCATGATTATCCCCGCTGTATTTGCGACAGGTATTGCTCCCGGTATGGGCGGCGGCTTTGGGTTTGCTACACTGGCAGGCGTATTCATGGCTATTCCCGGCGGCCAGCTGATTGGTACCGTATTCTATTTCCTGCTGTTCTTCGCTGCAATCACTTCTTCCACCTCCATTCTGGAAGGTACGATTGCTTTCCTGGTAGAAGAAAAGGGATTCGAACGAAAGAAAGCACTGCTCGGTGCATCCATCGTTATCTTTATCATTGGTGTTATGTATACACTTTCTCAGGCATACATGAACCTGAAGGGTATCTGGATCTCTGGCGACGGTATCAGCTATCCTATCTTTGGTGACTTCCTGGAATACCTGACAGACAGACTGCTGCTGCCTCTGGGTGCATTCTTTACAACTGTATTCGTTGGCTGGATTTGGGGTACAGACAATTCCGTAGAGGAAGCTACCTCCTATGGCAAGTTCAAATTCACCCTTGCACCTGTATACAAATTCATCGTTAAAATCCTTGACCCTATCGCAATCGGTGCTATCATCATTGCAGGTCTGGTATTCGGTATGTCTATTTCCTAATAGAACTCAAAAAAATGAAAATCGGCTGAGGCGGAAGCTCTCCCTTCCTTGCTTCCCCTCTCCGTCATTTAGATTATTACGCGGCAATGACAGAGGACTCGAAAGAGCCCTTTGTCATTGCCATTTTTCTTTTTCGGAAATCCCTTCGCACCATAATCGACTTTTTCCATAGTATAAATATTGTAAATGCCAAAAGGAGGAAACACGCATGAGAGAAATGTGCAGAAACTTCGCCTGTAATCAGCATTGCAGACAAAACAACACAGAGACCGCTTCCGCCACGCTGACACCGGCTACCATGATAGGAAATTGCAACGCCTGCGTGCTGGAGCAAATTGGGCCGGCGCAGGCTATGGTGCCCTTCCAGCCCTATGAAGCACCGATGGAGGCTGAGCAAAGCCTTATCTGCGGCACGGTCTTTGCCGATCTGGCTATCCCCTATTGCTCCGGCTGGAATCTTTATCGTTTCGGAAGGGGGGCAGAGGTATGAATCAGGAGGAATTATTGAAATCCTTGATGGAGCTTGACTTTATTGCTGTAGACTTGGGGCTTTTTCTGAATACGCACCCCGATGACAGCGATGCCATTGCAGCATACAATCAGGTCATCACTGCCGCTGACACGGTTCGTATGAAATACGAGGAGACATTTGGGCCTCTTTGCTCCTTCCGCAGCTATGCCGCCAATACACAGGCTTGGCAGTGGATGGAAAATCCATGGCCTTGGCAGAACGATGCCAATTTTTCTCTGGCAGGAAAGGAGTGTAAATAAATGTGGATTTATGAAAAGAAATTGGAATTTCCTGTGAAGATTACAAAACCAGATGCAAGACTTGCGAAAATCATGATTGAACAATATGGGGGTGCAGATGGCGAGCTGGGTGCATCCCTGCGGTATCTCAGCCAGAAATTTACGATGGTAACGCCCGAGGCAAAAGCAACGCTGAATGACATTGCTACAGAGGAATTCGCCCATTTGGAGATGATGGGCACCATCGTGCATCAGCTGACACAAGGGCTAACAAAGGACGAAATTCTTGCCGCCGGCTTAGATCCCTATTATGTGAACCATGGCTTAGGCGTATACCCCTCCTCCGCCGCGGGTGTTCCCTTCACTGCTGCGTATCTGCAATCCAAGGGAGACCCCATTACCGATTTGTATGAGGATATGGCAGCAGAGGGTGCGTTTGCATAAGCACAACTTTTTCTTCTTTTCCATTCAGAAACAAATCTGTCTCTCCCCTTCCGTTTTCTCTCCATTTTTTCTAAATATTCTCCTTTTGGAGACAAAAGTCTCTTTTTGATTTTCATTTAGAAAAAACAAGAAAATTTTTCCGAATGTAGAAAAATCCCGAAAAATCAATGCTTTTCTGCCTTTTACAAAAAAAATATTCTACAGAATTCCAACTTTGGCACACTTCTTGCTCTTATATAGGGCAGAAAGAAAAAAATAAAACCACCTGCCCAAAGCAAAAAAGGAAGGCGGCAGTCTTTGGAAAGGGAAATCCCCCCCCTTTCCGGAAAAAGCCTTAGAAATCAAGGAAAACTGCGACTTTTCACCGACCTGCTTTGGACGAAAATCAACATTTTTTCCGAAAAATAAAACGGATTTACCCTCCGTAGCAACGGAAAAGGGGGCAAAATGCTTCTTTCTACAGAAAAAGACATTTGTTTTTTCAAGCAAAGACTTTGTCTCTATTTAGAGACTATGTCTCCAAAAGAAGAAATGTGTTTCCGATCGGAGAGTCTTGTTTCCAAACAGAGAACACCGTCTCTAAAAAGAGAATTAAGTCTCTAAAAGAAGAATCCAGTCCCCAAACAGAGAATTTCAATAGAACCGCAAAAAAGCGTGCTAAAATAAAAAGAAAGGAGGAGAGAGCATGACAGAAATAAATCAAGACAAACGATACAAATACATCTTTGACGAGATACTGACGCTGACCGATGACGGCTTCGTCGTTGTCGATAACCATGATGTGATTACAGATATAAACGAGCAATACTGCCAATACCTGAAAACCACCAGAGAGTATGCCATCGGCAGAAGTATTGCAGAGATTATCCCCAATACAAAAATGATTGACATTGTCAATTATGCCTACCAAGAGGAAGGCGCCATTCTTCGCCTAAGCGAAAAATCGGACGATGATTCGGACAGAATCTTTCTGGTAAACCGCTCCGCCGTATATGACGAAAACCACAATGTCATTGCAGGCGTGGCACAGGTAAAATTCCGACTGCAAACTCTGGATTCTGCAAAGAAGCTGATGCGGAAATATTCCGAATATGAATTTTACAGAGAGGAATACCGCAGCAGAAACAGCTCGCAATATTCCTTCGATAAAATCGTCGGCAACAGCCCACGCTTTGCAGAGGTCAAAAAGGCAGGCTATAAAGCCGCCAAGACCATGTTCCCCGTTCTGCTGACAGGCGAAACGGGCACAGGCAAGGAGGTTTTCGCCAACGCCATCCACAACAACGGAGAGCAGCGGGAAAAGCCGATGGTCAGCATTAACTGTGCCGCCATTCCCAATGAGCTTTTGGAAAGTGAGCTGTTCGGATACGAAGAGGGTGCTTTCACAGGGGCGAAAAAGGGCGGCAAAAAGGGAAAATTTGAGCTGGCAAGCGGCGGAACGCTTTTTCTGGATGAAATCGGGGATATGCCCTTAGGGATGCAGGCAAAGCTGCTGCGTGTGCTGCAGGAAAAAGAGATTGAAAAAATCGGGGGCTACAAGCCCATTCCCGTAGATGTGCGCATCATTGCCGCCACCAGAAAAAATCTGCCGCAGCGCATTATATAAGAAGATTGCAAAATATGAGCTGCAAAAAAGATAACTTCATACGTTTATAACGGGAGAGACACCGCAGGCTGTTTTTGCGGATTTCCGTCCCCCGAAGAAATCGGGTGTTTCGTGAAAAAATGCGAAAACAGCAGGTGTTCTTTTTGTACCCAAAAATCAGCAAGCGGCGTACAAAAAAAGCTGTCTCCTTCCGTGAAAAAATATAAAAACTATACAAAAACCAATAAAAAACACAAAACAAAACACAAGACATCAAGGAGGAATTTATTATGAAAAACCTGAACACAAACGCACTGGAAAACCTGAAGCTGGATCTGGAAAACCATGTACTCATCGTTACTATGAACCGCCCCAAGGCGCTGAACGCTCTGAACAATCAGACCTTGGATGAGCTGCAGATGGTATTCGATTATGTAAGCAAAGAAAATGACATCTACGGCGTTATCATCACAGGCGAAGGCAGAGGCTTTGTTGCAGGCGCAGACATCGTGCAGATGCAGCCCTACAGAAGTGAACAGGGCAGAGACTGCCTCGTCTGATTGGTACAGGCCTGGCAAAGGAAATGATTTACACAGGCAAGCACATTGATGCACAGACAGCCCTGCGTTACGGTCTGGTAAACAGAGTGGTTCCCGCAGAGGCTCTGCTGGATGAAGCAAAGGCACTGATGGATGATATTTTAAAGGTGTCCCCAATGGCAATCAAGTATGCAAAGCTCTCTATCAACAAGGGCGCAGATATGGATTTGATGAATGCTTTGGAGGTAGAGAAGGACTTGGTTGGGCTTTGCTTCGCAACTGAGGATAAGCAGGTTGGGATGCAGGCGTTCCTGGAAAAACGCAAACCCAATTTCCGTTAATCGGCTTTCATAAAGGAAAGGAGAAGGGAATATGAATTTTAGCGTATTGATTTTGCTGATCGCCATCATCCTCTTTGGCGTGCTGGCATTTCGACAAATGAGTGCCTTGATTCTGGCACCGGTTGTTACCATCTTTGTTATCGTGCTTTCCGGTATGCCCATTCTGGATACCCTGCTGCAGCACTTCATGCCTGCCACATCGGATTATATCACGAAGTATTTTCTGATTTTCTTTGTCGGCGCGCTCTTTGGTGCAGTCTATCAGTTCACAGGGGCGGCGGAATCCATCGCACGCACCATGGGATGCTTCTGCGGCAACCACTTTGTTGCTCCCATGATTATGTGTATCACAGGTCTTTTGACCTTCGGCGGTGTGAGCGGCTTTGTTGTATTCTTCGTGGTTTACCCCATTGCTTTGCAGATGTTCAAGCGTGCCAATCTGACACGCCACCTGATTCCTGCGGCAATTTCGGCAGGCTGCTGGACATGGTCCATGACAGCGCCCGGCTCTCCCTCTATTCAGAACACCATCGCCATGAAAAGCTTAGGCACAACTGCAACGGCAGCCTTCCTCCCCTCCCTGATTGCCACCGCCGCAGAGTTCCTGATGATTTTCGTTTGGCTGGAATGCAGAGCCAGAAAATTTACGGCGCAGGGCAAGCTCTTTGAGGACGCAAGCCTGAAAATGCAGCTTTCCGCAGAGGAATTGGAGGAACGCTCCTCTGATAACCTGCCCCACCCCATCATTGCGCTGATTCCCATTGCGGCAATCATCCTGTGCTTCAATGCACTGAAGCTGCCCGTGGAAACCTCCGTAACCGTCGGCATTATCTTAGCGGTTGTGCTGATGTTCAAGAAGGTTGCAAATATCAACAGCTGGATTGAGGTATTCAACAAGGGTGCGGCAGACTCCGGCTCTGCCATCCTGAACACTGCGATCGTTGTCGGCTTCGGCGGCGTGGTAGAGCAGACAGACGGGTTCCATTATCTGATTACCCATCTGCAAAACCTCTCCATCTCCCCTCTGGTATTCGTTGCAGTAACCATCGCAATCTGCGCAGGCGTTTGCGGCTCCGCCTCCGGTGGTATGGGCGTTGCCTTCGCAGCATTGACGGATACCTATAAGAGCATGGGCGTTAGTCTGGAGGCAGTGCATCGTATCGGTGCAATCGCAGCGGGTACACTGGATACCCTGCCCCATCAGGGCGCACAAATCACGTTACTCGGAATCTGTAAGCTGACACATAAGGAGGCGTACTTTGATATTGCTGTCACACAGATTTTGATTCCCATTCTGACATTGTTTATCTTCATTCCTCTGGTTTCTCTGGGAATGTAACACACAGAATGGTACCCTAAAAATAACTCTTATCTCATATTTTTCACATGCAAAACAAGGAATGGTTTTTACCATTGCTTGTTTTGGTGCTGTCTATTAAAACGCTGAAATGCAAATTCCTTTCCAATGAAAATTCTCTAAAAACGGTTCGTTTTCTTCCGAAGCTTCCTTCCGAAGCCTCCTTCCGAATACGAGCCGTTTTTCCTTTTCCCTTCGGAAACAAAGCCAATCCCTTTCGCTTTAAAGGCTTTTGATACTCTTTCACAATTTCCTCTATACAAATCGGGATAAATGTGCTATATTAACTGACGGATGGCATTCTGAAAGAAGCTATACTGCAAATTTTATATATTTTATTTTTTTGATTCGCCGGATGGCTGTATCCTCGGAACGGCACAAATGGCAGCAGATGTATCTTGTCTTATCACTTCTTTGTGAAGGAAGGTGATAGGTATGAGAGCAGGTTTTATCGGAGCCGGAAAGGTCGGCTTCACACTGGGTAAATATCTTGCGATGCACGGCATCGAAATCAGCGGTTATTACAGCCGCACACCCGCCTCCGCGAAGGAGGCCGCAGAATTTACACAGAGCAGATACTATACAAGTATAGAAGAAATTACGAAAGACAGTGATACCCTTTTTCTCACTGTGCCGGATGGCACAATCGGTGAGATATGGGATGACATGCGTAATCTGCCTATCAAAAATAAAAATATATGTCATTGCAGCGGTTCGATTCCATCGACCGTTTTTTTTGATGCAGAAAACAGAGGAGCCTATCGGTATTCGATTCATCCCCTGTATGCAATCAGCAGCAAAGCAACCTCCTATCTGGATTTGGGGAAGGCGTGCTTTACCATCGAAGGAAGTGACGCACATCTTGCGGAGCTAAAAGCACTGTTCAGCGAAATGGGAAACACCGTAGTTGCCATTTCTCCCGACAGCAAAGCCCTCTACCATGCAGCCGCAGTTATGGTCAGCAACCAGATTGTCGCACTGGCAGATATGGGCACCGCCCTGCTTGTCAAATGCGGCTTTTCCGAAGCGGCGGCAGCAGAGGCTTTATCTCCCCTTCTTCTGGGAAATGCGCAGAGCGTGGCAGAAAAGGGTGCGGTAAATGCACTTACAGGCCCCATCGAGCGTGGAGATGCCCAAACCGTATCGAAGCATTTGCAGGAGATACGGAAATTTGCAGCGGAAAGCACTGTAGGTCAGGATATTCTGACAGCCTACACCGCCCTTTCCAAACAGCTTATCAGAATTGCTCAGCAAAAGCACCCGCAGAAGGATTACAAGCATTTGGAAAAGGAGTTGGAACAATGAAAAACACAGTAGCTACCCTGCAGCAGCAAAAATTGGACGGAGACAAAATCACTATGCTGACCGCTTATGATTATTCCACAGCAAAGCTAGTGGATGAATGTGGCGTAAATACCATTTTGGTTGGCGACTCTTTGGGCATGGTTATGCTCGGCTATGAGGATACCATCTCCGTTACCATGGAGGATATGATTCACCACACCGCCGCTGTTACCAGAGGTGCAAAAAATGCACTTGTTGTCGGCGATATGCCCTTTATGAGCTACCAGACCTCCGTTTATGATGCCGTTGTGAATGCAGGCAAACTGATGAAGGAGGGCAGATGTCAGGCTGTCAAGCTGGAGGGCGGCGCGTCTGTTTGTCCCCAGATTAAAGCAATCACAGAGGCATCTATCCCCGTTGTGGCACACATCGGGCTGACCCCTCAGTCTGTCAATGCCTTCGGCGGCTTTAAGGTGCAGGGTAAGAGCGAGGCAGATGCACGCAGATTGATTGAAGAAGCAAAGGCAGTTGAGGCAGCAGGCGCTTTCGCCATCGTTCTGGAATGTATCCCTGCAAAGCTGGCAAAGCTGATTACAGAAAGCGTTTCCATCCCTACCATCGGCATTGGCGCAGGTGCGGACTGCGATGGTCAGGTTTTGGTTTATCAGGATATGCTTGCGCTTTTCTCCGATTTCAAGCCGAAATTTGTAAAGCATTTTGCAAACGCAGGCGAAGTGATGAAGCAGGGCTTTACGGAATACATCAAAGAGGTTAAGGAAGGCACCTTCCCTGCCGCAGAGCATACCTTTAAAATCGCAGATGACATTATCAATAAATTGTACTAATACGGAGGCAAACCATGAAAATCGTAAAAACAATCGCAGAAGTCAGAGCAGCAGTGAAGGCATGGAGAGCAGAGGGGCTTTCCGTTGGATTGGTTCCCACAATGGGCTTTCTGCATGAGGGGCATAAAAGCCTGATTGACAGAGCAGTAAAAGAAAATGACAGAGTTGTTGTAAGTGATTTTGTAAACCCCACACAGTTCGGGCCTACAGAGGATCTGGCAAGCTACCCCAGAGATTTGGAACGCGATGCCGCACTTTGCGAAAACGCAGGCGCTGCGCTTCTTTTTAACCCCGAACCCTCCGAAATGTACGCAGAGGATGCGTGTACCTTTGTGGATATGAGCGGACTGACAGGCGAGCTTTGCGGCAAGAGCAGACCCATTCACTTCCGTGGCGTTTGCACCGTTGTTTCCAAGCTGTTCCACATCGTAGCACCCGACCGTGCTTATTTCGGACAAAAGGATGCACAGCAGCTTTCTGTTATTCGCCGCATGGTGCGTGATTTGAATTTTGATATTGAAATCATCGGCTGCCCTATTGTGCGTGAAGCAGACGGTCTGGCAAAAAGCTCCAGAAATACATACCTGAATGCAGAAGAACGCAAGGCCGCTCTGGTGCTGAGTCAGGCAGTGAAGCTGGGGCAGAAGCTGGCAGCAGATGGCGAAGCATCCGCAGATGCCATCACAACAGCTATGAAAGAATTGATCGAAAAAGAGCCTCTGGCACGCATTGATTATGTAAAAGCAGTGGATGCCGTTTCCGTTGAGCCTGTCAGCAAAATGCAGCCTCCCGTATTGGTTGCCATGGCAGTTTATATCGGCAAAACCAGATTGATTGACAACTTTATTTACGAGGGCTAAGGAGAAAACGATATGTATTTGAATATGTTAAAGGGAAAAATTCACAGAGCGACTGTCGTACAGGCAGAATTGGATTATGTCGGCAGCATTACCGTTGATTCCGATTTGCTTGCCGCAGCAGGGATTCTGGAATACGAAAAGGTGCAGATTGTAGATATCAACAATGGGGAACGCTTTGAAACCTACACCATCGCAGGCGAAGCAGGCAGTGGCATGATTTGTCTGAACGGTGCGGCGGCGCGCTGTGTGCAAAAGGGTGATAAAATCATTCTGATGTGCTATTGCCAGATGACACCTGAGGAGGCGGCTGTGAATCCGCCGAAGGTTGTTTTTGTGGATGAGGAAAATAAAATCAGCCGTGTTTCCAGATATGAAAAGCACGGACGCTTGGAGGATATGTAATTCCGATAAGCCGAAAAGAGGTCTGTACCAAAGGATACAGACCTCTTTTGCATTTCCTCTTATTTTTTGAGGGCAGGCAGTGCCGCAAAGCCTTCCTCCGCCTGTGCCACTGTCTTCTGAATAATTTCCTCTGCCATGCGCCGCAAATCCATTTGCAGCACCGCCGCAATTACGCCCTTTCTCTGCTCCTGCGGCACATCGTACAGCTTGAGCGAACATTCCAGAAAGCGAGAAATTTTCGCTTCCATGGTAAAATAAACATCGCACGGCATTGCCATGAAACCCCGCATGATGCTTGCCGATGCAATTTCCATTTCGTAGAAATCCTTCAATTCCAAATCGGGCATATATTTCCCGAAAATGGACTGCAGCCGCCCTGCCATGCTCTGATAGATATACGCCGAGGTGGTCGGCAGGGAATACCCCACCACATACAGCTCACGCAGCGGTTCTGTCAGCTCCGCAATATGCAGCTGCAACGATGTTTCCACCGCATACAGAAGCACCGGGTCCTCGATGCCGCTATGCTGCTCCGCCAAGGCAAACTGTCCCCCGAACATCCGCCGCACCAGCTCCAGCAGCAGTGCCTCCTTGCTCGCAAATGCCCGAAAGAAAGAGCTTTGTGTCATGCCTGCCGCCTTTGCAATTTTTGCCGTTGTGGTTTTTTCGTAGCCGCTTTCCAGAAACAGTGCTACTGCCGCACGCAGCATTTTCTGTTGCGTAAGCAAGCCATTCGTCTGTTTTCCTCTTGGTGACAAAATCGTCCCCCTCTTTCCGTTTTACTTGTGATTATAATCACATTTTATCATCTATTTCACTCCGCCGCAAGGGCAAACGCGCCGAAATACGCTTTTTGGAAAGGCAAAATACCCTCCCTGCCGTTTGACAAAGAGGGTATCTGTCAAAAATTTATTTTGTAATGGTTACTGTTTTTTCGGCTTCATTCCACACCACCTGTGCGCCAAGGGTTTCGGAAACGAACCGCAGGGGCAGATAGGTTCTGCCGTTTTCCACGAATGCCGCGGCATCCAGCTTCACAGCCGTGCCATTGACATACGCCGTATCTGCGCCAATGGTAATGAGAATGACATCTGCGCCCTTCTGAATGGTGACGCGCTGCAGCTCGCCGTTCCATGTTACAGTTCCGCCAAGGCTTTCCGCCACAATACGAATCGGGAGCATGGTTCTATCGTTCACGATTTTCGGGGCAACGTCATTTTTGATTTCTCTGCCGAAAACAGAAATCTTCCGACTGCCAATCGTGAGGATAATTTCGTTATTTTCTTTCCATTTTGCGTAAAGCGTGCTATTCGCGGTCAGCTCTGCGCTGAAATCAAAGGGCTTGGTCAGCTTGCTGTCGCTATACCAGCCGACGAAAATGTAGCCCTCTTTTGTCGGGTCGGCAGGTCTTTCGATTTTGCCGTTTTTATCCGTTTTTACCTTATCGACCGCACTGCCGCCGTTTGTATCGAACTGCGCGGTATAGGTCTGGGTTGCTGCGCCGCTACTGCTGCTGCGCTTTTTCGTCAGCACAAGCCCTTCGGGAATCTCGCAGGCAAAGGGGTTGATATCGCCATCTGCCGCACGGGTGATTTTCACATCGTATGTTCCTGCGGTATTGGGAACGGCACTCATCCATTCGTCTGTTGTATCATGCAGACGATATTCCTTTGTAAATTCAATACTTTCGTTAAGCGTTCCCTCAGAAGTCACTTTTACCACAAAGCCGTTGCCGATATTTCTGGTGGTGAAGTGCTGTGGTGTTTTGTCGATGGTAAGGTCTACGCTCGGCAGGTTGGGCAGGTCGGGATAAGTACCCTTTTGCAAAGAAGGCAGCTTGCCTGCTTCGGTAGGGATTGACCAAATATTTTCATCAAAGCCAGCCCAATCAAATACTTCGCCCTTCTGCACATCCGTCATAACCCTGCCTGCGGAAACGAAAACATTCGTGCCGTCTTTTTCATCTGTGCCGTCTGCATAGGTTGTATTACCGTCAATCACGAGCTTGGTTCTGTTGTAGCCGTAGTTGCTCGTTAAGGTTACATTCTCAACCTTACTCACATCCCCTAAAATACGATTTACGTTTTCACTGCCTGTCACGCTCTTTGCCAGAGAAACGCAGTTTTTTATTGTAGAACCGGAGGCAAATCCTGCAATGCCACCTGCGTCATTTCCCGCCGAAACATTGCCGCTGTAATAGCAGTTTTCTATGGTAACATGGTAAGCATATCCGGCAATGCCACCTGCATCGACAAATGATGCAGTCACGTCTGCCAAGGCATAGCAGTTTTTGATTGTGCCACGAGCACTTCCGGCAATACCGCCTATATAAGAATCTTCCCCCGTCACATCTCCCCGGAAGGAACAACTCAAAATCTGCGTTTTTCCATCTGCATTACCCACAATGCCGCCTACATCACTGCTTCCGCTTACTTCCCCTGTGACATTGCAGTTCTGGATGATTGCACCATCTACATAGCCGAATAAGCCGGCATTATTACTATTACCTGTTACTTTAAGGTTGGTAATCTTGTACCCATCGCCATCAAAAGTTCCTTTAAAAGGTCTTGCATCTTTTCCATCATTAGTTACCGTTCCGATGGGTGTCCAATTTGTTTCGTTGTTCAAGTCAATATCTGCGGTCTGCTTGAAGTATGTGTTTGCGTAGGCTTCGCCGCTGTTTACCTTTTCCGCCAGCAGCTTCAAATCCTCTGCATCTTCAATGAGATAAGGGTTTGTTTTTATACCAAAGCCATCAAAACCAACGCCTGTCATGCATTTCGGCAGTTCCGAAAGCTGCGTGCCGCCTGTGTTTTTCAATATCGGCAAGCCGTTGTCTGTGAATTTCCACGCGGAATCATTCTTAAAAATTTCAGAGAACTGCTCGGAAAGTTCTCCGTTTGTATAGGTAAGGGCTGCACCGTTTACCCATCCTGCGTCATCAGCAGAAACGGGATTGCCATTTATTGTTGTGCCGTCCCAAGCGTAGTTATTTGTTAATGTTGCATTATAATTATACCCTGCAATGCGGTTTACATAGTCGCTGCCCGACACGCTTTCTGCCAGAGAAACGCAATTTTGGATTGTGCCTCTCCATGCAGTTCCGGCAATGCCGCCTGCATAATTTTTTGCGGATACCTCCCCGCTGTAATAGCAATTTTCTATGGTGACACCGTAAGCATATCCGGCAATGCCGCCTGCATTGACTCCTGTTGCAGTTGCTGTTGCAGTTGCTGTTACATTTGCCAAGGCGTAGCAGTTTTTGATTGTGCCAACGCCATATCCGGCGATACCGCCTACCTCCTTATCACCTGTCACTGTCCCTGTTACAAAGCAGCCGCTGACTTCACCTCCGCCTGACATATATCCTACAATGCCGCCTCTTCCCTCACCTTTGCCCTTCACATTGCCTTGGAAGGAGCAATTCAAAATCTTCGTATTTGCATCTGCATACCCAACAATGCCGCCTGTATAGTTATATCCATTGATTTTCCCTGTGACATTGCAGCTTTTGATGACAGCACCTTCCGTATGGCCGAATAAGCCGGCATACTGTCCGCCGTTGGATATTTTAAGATTGGTAATCTGATACCCATCGCCATCAAATGTTCCTTGAAAAGGTCTTACTTCTTCGCCCTGCAATGTTCCGATGGGGGTCCATTCTTCATTCTTCAAGTCAATGTTTGCGGTCAGCTTGAAGTGTTTGCCTTCGTAGGCTTCGCCGCCGTTTACCTTTTCCGCCAGCTTCTTCAAATCATCCACATTCTGAATCTTATAAGGGTTTGCCGCTGTGCCTTCCCCTTCAAAATCCGCAGTTTCATTTTCGAATACCGCTGTGCTGTTTTCCTCTCCCATCAGCAGAGAAATTCCTTTCGGCAGCCCTTTCTTGCTTTCCTCCTGCGGCTCGGTTTTCTCGTCAGATTGCTCCTGCAATTCCTCTTTTCTTCTTTTTCTTCTTTTTCTTCTTTTTCCTCTTTTTCTTCTTTTTCTTCTTTCGGTTCCTCTTTCAGTTCCTCCTTGATTTCCTCAAGCATTTTCTCCTGCACGAGCTCCTCCTGCGCCACGGCACGCATCGGCACCGCCGTTACCGCAAGGCATACTGCCGCCGCAATGCTTATCCATTTCTTCCAATTCATATTACCCCTCCTTCATGCGCTTTTGCGGACTACGGCAAAGCCCCCATATCATCCGCAAAAATTTCACTTGTGATTATAATCACATGGTATCATATCTGCTTTTTCTCCGCAAGGAAAAATAAGGTAAATTTTTCTTTTTGGAGAAAATAGACAAAACCAAGGGTGCGCCCAAATGGGAAAAGCGGCTGAGGCGGAAATATTCGCCCCTTTGCCGGAATACACTTAAAAAAGGGGGGATTTTTATGGAAAAAGCACCTTGCCGCAGTATTTTCAAAAACGGAACAGACCGCACCACGCAGGCAGAGGTTACACGAATCTGGGCAGTTCTCATCAATCAGGCAGAAAAGGCAAGCACCATCCTCGCGAGGGAAAACGCATAGCATGAAAAGGGAAAGAGCCGCCATTTACTGCCGCCTATCGGAGGAGGACAAGGGCAAGGGCTCCGCCGAAAACGACAGCAACAGCATACAAAACCAACGCGCCCTGCTGACGGAATATGCCCATTCCCACGGCTGGGAAATCTACGAAATCTACATTGATGATGACTACAGCGGCGCAGACCGCAGCCGCCCTGCCTTCAAGCGCATGCTGCATGCCGCCGAGGAGAAAAGGTTCGACATCATCCTCTGCAAAACACAATCCCGTTTCAGCAGGGAATTAGAGGTGGTGGAACGATACATCAACCGCCTGCTTCCGCAATGGGGCATCCGCTTTCTGAGTTTGGTGGACAATGCCGATTCGGCAAACGAGGATAATCTGCTTCTGCGGCAAATCAACGGCATTATGGATGAGCATTATCTGGCGGAGTTATCCAAAAATATCCGCAGTGTGCTGACGCACCGCAGAAAAAGCGGCTTTCACATCGGCTCCTTTGCGCTCTATGGCTACAAAAAGAATCCCGACCGAAGGGGACATCTGCTGATTGACGAGGAGGCGGCGGCGGTGGTGCGTGAGGTTTTCACGCTTTTCTCGCAGGGCTACGGCAAAACCGCCATCGCGCGCATGCTCAACGAAAGAGGGATTCCAAATCCAACGGAATATAAACGCTTACAGGGGATTCGCTATCGGCAGCCGAAGGGCAAGGGCAGTACGCTCTGGAAATATTTCGCTATCTCCAATATGCTGACAAATGAAATCTACATCGGCAACATGGTGCAGGGAAAATATGGCAGTATTTCCTACAAAACCAAGCAAAACAAGCCGCGCCCCAAGGAAGAATGGATACGGACAGAGGGGACGCACGAGCCGATTATCGAACAGGAATTATGGGAGCGCGTACAGAAAATGCTTGCCGAAAGGGCAAAGCCCTTTCCATCCGGAACAATCGGGCTGTTTGCGCGGAAGGCGCGCTGTGCGGAATGTGGCTACACGCTGCGTTCCTCGAAAACCAAGGGGAAATATTATCTGCAATGCCCCAATCATCACATTTCCAAGGAGAGCTGCAGGGGGGCGTTTATTTCTGTGGAGCGGCTGGAGCGGATGGTTTTGCAGGAATTACATACGATTTCCGATGCCTATCTGAATTGGGATGAGCTGGAACGACAGCTTGATTTTTGCAGTCATTTAAAGGAGCAGAGGGCTTCTTTACAGAAAAGCATCCATACCCATGAGAAAAAAATTGAGGAAGCTCATAAGGCAGTGCGGGAGCTGTATCCGGATAAGGTGCGCGGTGTTCTCTCTGAAGCGGAATATCTCGATTTATCGAAGCATTTTTCAGCGGAACTACAGCAGCAGGAGCGGCTGATTGCGGACGCAGAGCGGAAAATCATCGACCTTGACGCACGCATTGCCGCAGGGGATAACCGCCGCGCCATCATTGAAAAATACATCAACCCGACGCACCTGACAAGGGAAATGGTCGAAATTCTGATTGATTCTATTTCTGTCGGCAGACGGATTGCAGGGACAAGGGAGGTTCCCATCACCATATACTGGCGCTTCTGAAAAATGGGCGAAAGCAGTGCCGCCCGAAAATTCTGTAGCAAATCTGACAAAATCTGTAAAACACTATTCCTTTTTGTCTTTTTATATGTTAGAATGTATTCACGATATTATTTTTGAATACAAATACAAAGGAGGTACTATTATGGTCTATATCGAATCCCCCAGCACAAATCCTGCTTTTAATCTGGCTCTGGAGCAATATGTTTTCGACCGAATGGACAGAAGTCAGGAATACTTCATGCTTTGGCAGAACGATAACACCGTTGTCATCGGTAAAAATCAGAACGCCTTTGCAGAGGTCAATCAAAAGGTTGCCGATGCAAAGCATATCTCCGTTGTCCGTCGGCTTTCCGGCGGCGGTGCCGTATATCATGATTTGGGGAATCTGAACTTCACATTTATCCTCAATGCAAAGGATGCAACCGATCTGGATATTCGTCTGTTCTGTCAGCCGATTGCAGAGCTGCTGCGTTCTCTCAACGTGCCTGCTGAGGTCAACGGCAGAAACGATATCAGCATTGAAGGGAAAAAATTTTCCGGCAATTCCCAGTATCTGAAGCAGGGCCGCATCATGCACCACGGCACGCTGATGTTTCATTCAGACCTTTCCGTTGTTGCAGATGTGCTGAATGTTTCCGCAGATAAATTCCAGTCAAAGGCTGCAAAATCCGTAAAAGCAAGAGTGACAAACATTGCGCCTTATCTGCCTGAGGGCTTTACGCTGGCACAATTCAAGGCTCTTCTCTTAAAATACATTTTGAAAGAAGAAAATGTTCAGCCCTATGTATTCTCCGCAGAGGAGCTGGCTGAAATCGAAAAAATCAAAAAGGAACGCTATGATAAGTGGGAATGGAATTACGGCTTTTCTCCCTCCTACAGCGTAGAAAAGAGCCGCCGCTTTGAGGGCTGCGGAAAAATCGAGGTACACATGAATACGGAGGACGGCAGCATTACCGATTTGCAGTTCTTCGGCGATTTCTTCGGCGTAAAGGACTCTGCCGACCTTGCCAAGGCTTTGATTGGCACGAAGCTGGAGCGGCAGGCTCTGGAAAGCCGCCTTGCCGATTTCGATATCGCACAGTATTTCCATGGACTGGAGAAGAATGATTTCCTCAATCTTCTGCTGCAAAGTGAATAAAGACATACATTTGCCGCCTTTCGGTGTGTCCCAATAAGAAAACATGAAGAAAATGAAATAGCTGAAAGACTGCGGATACAAGGAAGTTTCCCGCAGGCATCCTTTGACTTAGGCTGTCAAGGGGAACTGACACAGTAGCCGTCGCTTTCAGCATTTTAGGATTCAAGGTTTCTTATTTGGGCGCACCTTTCAGGGCGGCTTTTTTATTTGGGTATCCCCAAATTTTGCAAAAGAAAATGCCCCGACCGATACGAAATCAGCCGAGGCATCTTCTTTTATTATAGTTATATGTCTAAAGTAACAACTTAAAAGGGATGCGGCTATGGGCTCAGCACAGCCGCAAAAAAAGAGTTATGAAGGAGATTTTGTCTTGCTAAATCCTGCTCCCTCTTTAGAGGGGAGGGGCGGCTGCAAATCCGACTCCACAGCCGCTGTGTATCTCAAAAGTGAACACTTATGTTCATCAAGCTTTTGTTTATCCTTTATCTTTTGTATTTATACTGTTGATTTTTATTTATTGGGAATATGAATTGCTCTCTTTTCTGCTGCCAGAGCCGCTTCTCTCACCGCTTCGGTTACAGTAGGATGTGCGTGGATTGCCGCAATAATATCTTCTACGGTCGCTTCCATACCGATGGCCAGCGCACATTCGCCAATCAGATCTGTTGCTCTGGGGCCAAGAATATGTACCCCCAGAACCTCCTTATATTCTGTCCCGATGATGAACTTAATGCTGCCTACACCGCCGTTCATAATCAGAGATTTGCCGTTTGCCATCAGAGGGAATTTGCCTACCTGATATGCAATGCCCATTTCCTTGGCTTTTTCTTCTGTCAGCCCAACGCCTGCAAATTCGGGGTCCGTATATACACAGGAGGGGTTGGTTGCACCATTGTAAACCGCATTTTCTCCCAGTGCATTTTCCGCTGCCACTTCACCCTGTGCAGATGCAACGTGCGCCAGCATAACCTTGCCCAGACAGTCACCGATGGCATATACATTGGGTACATTTGTTTCCATTTTATCGTTGACTGTGATACGACCTCTGTCATTCGCAATGCCTGCCGCATCTAAATTCAAGGCTTCTGTGTCCGTTCTTCTGCCGACAGCAACCAGTACCTTTTCTGCTTCAAAGGGCTGCACCTTGCCGCCAATTTCCACATTCACCTTTGCGCCGACTGCCGCCGCTTCTACAGACTGCACCTTTGCGTCTGTCATAATCTTTACGCCTTTTGCCTCCATCAGCTTGCGCAGCTGTGCTGTCAGCTCGCCATCCATCATGGGCAGCAGCTTAGGTGCGGCTTCTACCACCGTTACCTCTGTACCGAATTTGGAGTACGCAGTTGCCAGTTCGATACCGATTACGCCACCGCCAATGACCAGAAGGCTTTTGGGAATTTCTTCAAAAGACAAAGCGCCTGTCGAATCTACGCAGTTTGCATTTTCCTTTACCCCGGGAATGGGAGGCACCGCGGGGACGGAGCCTGCTGCGATGATGATTTTATCAAATGTCATGTTTTCCTTTGTACCGTCCTTTTTCAGGACAGCCAGAGTATCCTTGGATGCGAAGGATGCTGTTCCCTCCACAACCTGAATCTTATTTGCCTTCATCAGACCGGTCACACCGCCTACCAGCTGTGCGGTAATGGCATTTTTCTTTGCCTGCACCTGTTTCCAGTCTACATTTTTCACTTCAATATGGATGCCGTATTCCGCCATTTCCTTTGCTTCTGTCAGCGCCTCTGCCGCATGCAGGATTGCCTTTGTGGGAATACAGCCGACATTCAAGCAGGTGCCACCCAATTTGTTCTTTTCAATCAGCGTTACCTTGCCGCCCAGCTGTGCCGCTCTGATTGCCGCAACATAACCGCCGGGGCCGCCGCCGATGACTGCCACTTTTGTTTCGCCGGCAGGCTTTTTCTCTGCCGCAGGAGCGGCTGCCTGTACGGGTGCTGCCTGTGCGGGTGCTGCTCCAACCTGCTCGCCTGCTTCGCCGATATATGCCAGGAGCCCCTTTACGGGTACATCCTCGCCTTCCTGTGCCACAATTTTAATCAGTGTGCCTTCTGCTTCTGCTGTCACCTCACTGGTCAGCTTATCTGTTGTAATTTCCAGCAGAACATCGCCAACCTTTACGGCATCGCCTTCCTGCTTTACCCATTTGGAAACCGTGCCTTCTTCCATTGTCAGCCCAAGCTGAGGCATTTTAACCTCTACTGCCATAGTCTATTCCTCCTGTCTATTCAGGTTCCTTTTCTTGATTTCTGTCTCCTTTTTCTTCCGATGTTACAGCAGAATCTGCATGGGATGCTCCATCAGATCCCGGATAGCCAGCTCAAATTTTGCTGCTGTCGCACCGTCAATCAATCTATGGTCGAATGTAAAGGAAATGCGCATGAACTGTCTCTTTGTAATTGCTCCCGCATCATCCATGACCAGCTCATCCTGCACTGCGCAGACACCCAGAATGCCTGCATCCGGCTGATTGATGATAGGATTAAAGGTTTCTACGCCGAACATACCCAGATTGGAGATGGAGAAGGTAGAGCCCTTATATTCATCCATCGACAGCTTATTTGTTCTTGCACGCTCTGCCAGATCTCTCGCTGCTTCGGAAATTTCACCCAGACTCATCTTATCCGCATCCTTGATAACGGGCACAATCAGACCATCCTCCAGCGCAACCGCCATACCGATATTCACATGGGCGCGCTTGATAATCTGGTCGCCGTCCAGACTTACCAGAATATGCTTGTTATTTTTCAGTGCCTTTGCCGTTGCTTTCAGCACATAATCATTCAAAGAATATTTAACGCCAAGGTCATTGTTAATCTTCTTACGGAATGCCATCAGCTCTGTCACATCAATGCGGACATTCTGCGTAACGGTAGGGATTTCCTGTGCGGATTTTGTCATTCTTTCGGAAACGACCTTTCTCATCCCTGCCAGCTTTACAACCTCGTCGCCATCCATCAGTTCCAGTGCGGTTTTCTTCGGTGCTGCCTTTTCTGCTGCCGCCTGTGCTGCGGGCGCAGGTGCGGCTTTTGCAGCTTCTGCTGCCGCCAGAATATCCTTCTGCACGATTCTGCCCAGAGGGCCGGAACCTGCCACCGTTGTATAATCTACCCCCAGCTTTGCCGCTGTTTTCTTTGCCAGAGGGGAAATTCTGATTCTGCCGCCTGCCACAGGTGCAACAGGTGCTGCAGGTGCTGCTGCGGGCACGGGTGCCGCCGCTTCTGCCGCAGGCGCTTCTGCCTTTGCCGCAGGTGCATCCCCAACCTGTTCGCCTGCTTCGCCGATATATGCCAGCAGACCTTTTACGGGAATGTCCTCGCCTTCCTGCGCAACAATCTTCAGCAATACGCCGTCATGCTCGCTTTCTACTTCGCTTGTCAGTTTATCTGTTGTAATTTCCAGAATGACATCACCTGCTTTTACAGTGTCGCCTTCCTGTTTTACCCATTTTGTGACTGTGCCTTCTTCCATTGTCAGTCCCAACTGAGGCATCTTTACTTCAAAAGCCATGGTTTTCCCTCCTTATTTATTCAGAACCTTTTTCACTGCCTTTACGATATCTGCGGGATGAGGGAAGTTTTCATCCTCCAATGTAGGGCTGAAGGGAGAAACGATATTCAGACCGCAGACACGTTCTACGGGTGCATCCAGTTCATCAAACAGCTCCTCTGCAATCTGTGCGGAAATTTCAGCCGCATAGCTGCCACGCTTTACCTCCTCGGACAGAACGATTACATTGTGTGTCTTGGAAACGGATTTCACAATTGCATCCCAATCCAGAGGAACCAGTGTACGCAGATCCAGAACCTCTGCGTTGATGCCTTCCTTCGCCAGCTCTTCCGCTGCCTCCAGTGCAAAGTATACCTCACGGCTCCATGTTACGATTGTAATATCTGTACCCTCTCTTTTCACATCCGCAACACCCAGAGGGATGGTGTATTCCCCTTCGGGAATCTGCTCCTTCTTTGCATACAGCAGCTTATGTTCAATAAAGATAACGGGATCCTCATCACGAATCGCGGATTTCAGCAAGCCCTTTGCATCCTCCGCGCTGGAGGGTGCCACAACCTTCAGACCGGGTGTGTGGCAGAAAATATTTTCAAAGCACTGCGAATGCTGCCCTGCGTTTCTTCTGCCTGCGCCCATGGGCAGTCTCAATACCATGGGTACGGTTGCCTGTCCGCCTGTCATATATCTCATCTTTGCAGCCTGATTAATGATAGGATCTGCCGCAACGGTGATAAAGTCATCATACATCAGCTCTACCACAGGGCGAATCCCTCTCATTGCAGCCCCCACTGCCATGCCGCAGAAGCCGGATTCGGAAATCGGGGTATCAAACACGCGATTTTCACCGAATTCCTCCTGAAAGCCAACCGTAATGCCGAAAACATTCCCCATCTTACCCATGTCTTCGCCCATGATAATTACATTTTCATCTCTTGCCATTTCCTCATGAAGAGCCTCGCCGATGGCTTTACTGATGCTCAATTTTTTACTCATCTTACAACGCTCCTTTCATTATCAGAGAAATATACGTCTGTTGTTGCTTCGGAAGGGTCAGGATATGCGGATTCATTTGCAAACTGATAAGCCGCTTCCATCTCATCCTCTACTGCCTTTTCCACAGCCAGAATTTCTTCCTCTGTTGCCACGCCATCCAACAGTCTCTTTCTCATATTGGGGATTGCGTCCTTCTTATGCGCTTCCTCCATGTAGGATGCCGGGCGATAATTTGCAGGGTCACCGCAATAATGTCCCTGATGGCGGAATGTCATGCACTCTACGATAGAAGGGCCGTTGCCCTCTCTTGCATAATCTACCGCTTCTTTTACTGCTTCATATACGGTAACGGGATCATTGCCGTCAACTGTTTTGCCGGGGATGTTATACGCCTGCGCACGCACTGCAATCGTATCCGTATTGGTTACGGAATGGATATTAACAGAAACGCCGTAGCTGTTGTTTTCACACAGGAATACTACAGGCAGCTTCCATGCCGCCGCCATATTTACCGCTTCGTGGAAGGTACCCTGGTTGGATGCGCTGTCACCGAAGAAGCACAGGGTAACATGCTTATCTCCCTTAATCTTGGACACCAGTGCAGAGCCTGCCGCAATGGGAATACCTGCGCCTACGATGCCGTTTGCACCAAGGCTGTGCAGTCCTGCTACATCCGCGATGTGCATGGAACCGCCCTTACCCTGACAATACCCTGTTTTCTTACCGAACAGCTCTGCCAGCATTTTATCCAGAGATGCGCCCTTTGCGATACAGTGACCATGCCCTCTGTGGGTAGATGTCATATAATCTTCGGGTTCCAGTGCATAGCAAGCACCTGTGGGCACTGCCTCCTGCCCGATGCACAGGTGAATATTCCCTGCCAGCATACCCTTTGTGAAGCATTCTGCCGCTTTTGTTTCAAATGCTCTGATACTCAACATTGTTTTGTACATATCCAAAAGCATTTCCTTGGGATATTTTTTACCTTTAGAAGCCAATGTGATTCACACCTTTCTTTTTTCTCATTCTTTTTATGTTTTTTTATTTTTGCTTGGGTGCAAACAGAGGCACCCCGAGTTCCTCATCAAATCTTCTGCCCATAACCAGCCCATCCAGCTCCGCAATCACCATATCCGTGGTCAGCAGAACCTTTGTGCCTTCAATGAGATGACCGCCATGCCCTGTGCCGTGCTGGTCGCTCATGCTCATGTGTACATGAAGCAGAAGGTTGCCGTCATCATCGTGGCAGATCATGCCGACCGCCGCAGTCAGCTCAATGGGACCATACAGAATCGTAGGTTCTCCGTAGCCGTATCCTGCTTTTTTATCCTTCAAAGGAACAGGATTACAAAAGGCTGCACCGTCCAGACTACCAATCCCGCTGAGGATTACGCCGTTTTTAATATTTTCTGCTTTGCAAATCTCCTCGATGCCCTTCAAAACATCCATACCGGGCTTCAAGCGGAATGCAACGACTCTTTTTATGCTGCCTGCAGCATGTTCGATGGATTGCATCATTTGTATCTCCCCTTCTTTATTTTGTATTCTTTTTATTTATTTTGTATTCAAATTTTATCATTAGAATTTTTATGTGTCAATACAATACCGCCATTTTTTTCCTTTTTGGCGTAATTTACAGAATGTATTTCTGATTTTTATTTAAAATTCATAAAACTACTTTTGTATACAAAATGATGTCTAAAAAAAGAGGTTCTTGTCAGAATTTTTTATCACAAAACCTCAGAATCCTATTTTTCTTAAATCAGGCAGGTCTGTCCTTCCTCCATAAAGAACAGCGCATTTTCCTGCCTTCCTGCGCGCATTTCCTGCTCCACAATCTTCCGTATCATCATTTTATCCTCTCCTGCAAAGGGAATATGATAAACAATCTTCGTCTTTGTCTGCAATACGCCTGCCGCAAATAATGCCTTGCCCTCCTCGCTGTGGCTCATCAGCGGATTGACAAACACCGCATCCAGCGCCATGCCTCGTACCGCAGAAAAATCCTCCTGTGTGAAATCCACATCCGCCGTAAAAAGCAGCTTCTTCTCGCCGCACTCTAATAAATAACAGAAATGCGGCACATCCCAGTAAAGCTTATCCAGATGTCTGGTCTGGAAGGCACGAATACGAATCTCCTGCTCCGGGCGAAAAACGGTTTTCCTGCATAATTCCCGATGCAGCAGAACACACGGAATCCCCATCCCCTCCGCCTTTTTCTGCAACGCCCGCAAGGCAGCAGAGCCGTCTCTCGGCATGAAAATCGCCTTCGGCTGCCGGTACTCCAGATATTCCGCCACCCTCTGCGGCGAAAAATGATCCCCATGCTCATGGGTAAACAGCAGATACTCAATACCTGCAAATTCTCCCTCGCCCGCCTTCAGCTTTTCCCATTGCCTTTCGGAAAGATTGCTGAAGCAATGTCCGTTTTCATCATAAATCCCGTCGATTAGCAGCTTCGTCCCCCGAAACTCCAGAAGCACTGCCGCATTTACCAGAAACGTTGCCTTTACCTGCTCCTGCATCTCTGTTCCCTCCTTCTGAAAAATGCTGCATACCCAAGCAGTATGCAGCATTTTCTTTTCTCAAAATTACATTTTCAAATCTATTTTTTTATTTATTTTTTACATCTTATTTAATCAATCCCGGCAGGAAGGTTGTAACCTGCGGAATATAAGTAACCAGCATCAGCACCACAACACCGATGAGCAGCATTGGCATAACCGATTTTAGCGTTTGCACAAAGCGTGCTCCGGCAATCTGGTTTGTCATCAGCAAGCAGATGCCGACCGGCGGTGTAACCAGACCGATACACAGGTTGAAGCTCATCATGATACCAAACTGCAAAGGGTCAATGCCAAACGCATCCAGCAGAGGCAGCAGGATAGGTGTCATCATGATAATCGCTGCATTTGCCTCCATCAGCATACCGATAACCAGGAACAGAATATTCAGCAGCAGCAGAATGACAACTGTACTATTGGTAAAGGAGCTGAATACCTCCAGAACCTGATGAGGCAGACCGGATGTTGTGATAACATAACCGGAGGATTTGGAAATCCCTACCAGCATCAGAATGGTTGCTGTAGAAATCGCACCATCCACAAAAATGCCGGGGATATCCTTAATCTTAATATCCTTATAAATCAGCAGGCTGACCAGAAGCGCATACACAACTGCAACCGCTGCGGATTCCGTTGGTGTAAAAATACCGCCGAAAATACCGCCCAGAATGATAACGGGCATCAGCAGAGCCCAGATACTGTCTTTGAAAATAAGCAGAACCTCTTTTGCAGATTTTCTCTCATGCGCAGGCAGGTCATTCTTCTTACCATAGAACAACGCGTAAATAATCAGACCGACTGCCATCAGGATACCGGGAATGACAGAGCCGACAAACAGCTTGGATACGGACAAATCCGTAATGCTCGCATATACGATCAATGTAATGGAAGGCGGAATGATAGGCCCCAGAATAGCCGCAATACCGGAAATCGCCGCTGCGAAATGGTCGGGATAGCCTTCCTCCTTCATGGCAGGAATGGTTGTGCCGCCAACCGCAGATGCCGTTGCAACACCGGAACCGGAAATCGCACCGAACAGCGCAGATGCCAGTACGGTAACAACCGCCAGAGAGCCTTTAATCCAACCGATCAAGGCATTGGAAACATCAATCAGCTTCCCTGTAATACTGCGAGACATAATATTCCCTGCCAGCATAAAGAACGGGATTGCCAGCAGTGAGCTGGAGTTCATGCCTGCAAAAAGCTTCTGCGGAAGCACGATAAACGGCATATCTGCCATATTCAGGGCAACCAGTGTGCCAATACCCAACGCAAGATAAATCGGAATACCCAAAATGGATAATACCAATAACAAAATAATTACAATCAAACCGGCATTCATGTGTTACGCCTCCCTTCTGCTTAATTCCGCAATTTCCGCAAGCTGCTTCATAATAACCTCAATAGAGGTCAAGATCATCAATACTGCACCAATCGGCATACATGCATACGGCACAGACATCGGAATCTTCAAGCCGGCAGAAACATTCACTGCCGCTGCCTGACACAATACAACAGAATAGCAGAACAGAAATACCAGAAATACAATCCCTACGATGGTTGCAATCACTGTATAGATTGCCTTCGTTCTGGGCTTAAGAATACCGATAAACGCATCCACCTGCAAATGGCTGTTTCTTCTTGTGGCAATGGCTGCTGCTACCATAACATCATAGATAAACAGATACCTTGCCAGTTCCTCACTCCACGCATTGGACGCAGAAAAAACATATCTTAAAATAACCTGATAGGTAATGACAATAATCATGATTGCAACCGTTACCGCCAGAAATAATTTTTCTATCTTTTCAATTCCGTCCAGAAATTTTCCGTACCCTTTCATTCGATTCACCTCGATTTTAATGATTTTCCTTTGTATTTACTCCTCTGTGCCGACAGCACGAATCTTTGCTGCCCAATCTGCCAGATAAGGGAATTTTTCATCTGTAAAGTCCTTGAAATATTCGATAAACTGGTCTGTATCCACTTCAATGATATGGCAGCCCTTATCAATCAGCTCCTGCTCTGCTTCCTTTTCCTTCTGCAGCTGCTGTTCGCTGACAGTTACGCCTGCATATTCAGCTGCCTCCTGCACTGCCTGCTGAATATCCTCAGGTAATGCATCAAAGTATTCTCTATCCATGATGATAACGTTACTGCTGTAAACATGGTTTGTCTTAATCCAATATTTGCAGACCTCATCAAAGGCATAGTTCAGGGAGTCCGTCATAGGGTTTTCCTGCCCTTCTACCGTCTTCTGCTGCAAAGCTGTATAGGTTTCTGTCATCGCAATGGGTGTAGGTGCTGCCTTCATCCATTTCCAGGTTTCCAGATACATCTCCAGATTTGGTGCTCTCAGCTTAAAGCCCTTGAAATCCTCGATATTTTTCATTTCCTTTGTTGCCGTTACGATACGGGGACCTCTGTATGTGCCGCCCAACAGCTTAAAGCCGCTTTCCTCACCGACAGTCTCCTTGATTTCCTCGCCGACATCGCTGTTCCATGTTTCCATGAAGTGATCATAATCGCGGAACAGATACGGGGTTGCGTCAATATTCGCCATCGGGGTAAAGGTTGCCAGTGTACCTATTGATTCACACATCACGTTGGCAACGCCGAATTTCATCCCTTCCAGAACCTCAGAAGTTGTACCAAGGCTGCCGCCGCCATAAAGAACAACCTCTACTCTGCCATCCGTCAGCTCCTCTATCTTTTTCGCGAAGGCTGCGCCTGTATCGTAAGCATTGTCCCCCGCTGTAGAGTTCAATGCCATTTTCCATGTATATGTACCGTCATCATTGATACCCATACCATTATTACAGCCGGTCAAGCCCAATGCCGCAACAATGGCTGTCATTGCAATCGCCAAAATTTTCTTTTTCATGAAAATTCCTCCTCAACCTTTCCTTACCGATATCAGCCGTCCATTGTTACGCCACCGTCCACATCACTGATTTCACCGGTAGCAAAGCTTGCCAGATCAGATGCGTAGAACAGAACCATATTTGCAATTTCTCTCGGCTGTGCGCCTCGTCCCAAAGGAATGGTTGCGATAATCTTCTTTGTCTTTTCTTCTCCCATATTGGCAGTCATCGGTGTCATTGTCAAGCTGGGGCATACGCCGTTGCAGGCAACCCCATAAGGTGCGCCTTCTCTGGCAACCGCCTTTGTCAGCCCGATTACGCCTGCCTTGGATGCCGCATAGGCACTTGTTCCCAAAAGACCGCCGCCTCTTTTTGCCGCTACGGATGCTACATTTACAATTCTGCCATATCCGTTTGCCTTCATAGAGGGATAAACTGCACTAATTGCAGTATAAACACCTGTCAGGTTAATGGCAATTACCTTATCCCATTCTGCCTGTGTTACCTCATCAAAGGGTACCGTGCTTACGATGCCTGCATTGTTGATCAGCCCATGTATCTGCTTAAAATCTGCAACAATTTTGCCAAATACCTCTCTGATTTCAGCACTGTTCGCCAGATTTACCTTGTAAGCAGAGGTTTTGTCCTTGCCCAGCTCCTCTCTGAGCTTTTCGGCTGCATCCAGATTCAGATCAACAATAATCGCATGACCGCCGCCTTCTACCACGCCGGTTACGATTGCTTTGCCGATGCCGCTCGCACCGCCTGTCACAATAATGTTCTTTCCTGTGAAATCCATACTTATTTCCCCTTTCGCTTTTGTATTGTTTTCGTTATTTTTGTATTCAATTTTTCTTTTTTGAATTTGTAATTTGATACTAATATTCATTTTTGCAAATGTCAATCCATTTTTTGTTAATTTTTAAAATTTCTTTATTTTTGTATATTTTTGCAAAAACGCATTTTTGCGTATTGCTAAAAACCAACTTTTTTGAATTGTCGAAATTTATCAAATTTTCACAGTTTTCTTATTTTGAAAGAAATCCTATTTTTTGTATACAAAATCTGCTTTTTGATGTATAATGATAAAAATTGTTTTTAAGGGGATACGCTCACATTTGTTGAGGTATGATTTATTTATTTTTTTATTTTAGGAGAGATAGTATGAAACCTTCAGATTCTTTACAGGATTTCGCTTATGAAGAAATTAAAAAACGAATTCAAAACGGGGAATACGCCCCCGGAACAAAATTAAATACGCAGGAAATATCCGATTCACTGGGCATCAGCCGCTCCCCTGTCCTTGCTGCAATCAACCGTTTGATTGCGCTTGGTCTGGTAGAGGCAACGCCGAGAAAGGGCACAACCGTTGCACAGCTTTCCGATACCCAGATTAGAAATATCATTGAAGCACGTCAGATGATGGAGCTTTTCTGTGTAAAACTCTGTATCCGCAATATTGAGTATCATCCCAGCATCATCAAGGAGATGGAGACCGTTGTACAGGAATTTGAAACCGCACTGGAAGCCGGATATCCCGCGGCGGCAGAGCTGGAAACAAAATTCCATACACTCTATATCTCCCTCTGTGGCAATCCGCAGATTATGAAGCTCTATGAATCCAACTGGAGCATCGGCACCATGTTTTATATGTATAGCGCAACTAACCTCCCTCTGGATCAGCTCAAAACCTCCTTCCATCAGCATAAAGAAATTCTCAATACGCTGAAGGCAAAGGACGAAACCGCCTTACGGAAAATTATTGAAGAACACATGAGCATTGTTTATGAAACACTGGAATGGTATTCTCAGGCAGCCAAGCACTGATTCCTACAAGGATTGATTGCCCTTGCGCCATCGCAGCAGTAGAGCCTGTCAGCACAATGCAGCCGCCCGTATTGGTTGCCATGGCGGTTTATATCGGCAAAACCAGATTGATTGATAACTTCATTTACGAAGGCTGAGGATATAAAAACGGTCTGAACCGCAGGGTTCAGACCGTTTTAAGGTGTCGACAAAGTCGACCCCTAAGTCGAAATCAGGATTTCGACTTGTTGAAACAGAAGAATAAACAGATGCGTTCCGGCGGGGGCAAAGCTCCCTCTGCGGATTCCATTCCGGAGAATACTTACCGCCCAAGAAGGGGCGGCAGGCAAAGCCTGCTTTGCGGAGCAAAGTAATGAGCTATTCGTTTCCCGAACCCTTCCGCTCAATACCACCCAAACAGGGTTTTTCCGCCATCCAATTTCTCAATTTTTTTCATATCCTCCTGCGAAATTTCAAAATCAAAGACAGCGAGGTTTTGTTTCATACGCTCCTGATGGACGGATTTCGGAATTACCGCAATTTTATTCTGCACCAAATACCGCAGTGCAATCTGTGCAGATGTTTTTCCGTATTTGTTCCCAAGCTCCTGCAATAACGGCTCCGCAAAAATATTTTTTCTGCCCTCCGTAAAGGATGCCCAAGACTGCATTTGCGTTCCATGCTTTTCCATTTCCTTTTGCAATGCCAGCTGCGGATAGTACACATGGGATTCCACCTGGCTGACCGCAGGCACAATATCACAGGCGGCAGCAAACGCCTGATATTTCTTTTCATTAAACTTGGAAATACCGATTGCTCTTACCTTTCCTGCCCGATAGGCCTCCTTCATGGCTTCATACATTTCCAAAGCGGAATCATACGGCTCATGAATCAAAAGCAAATCAATATAATCCGTCTGCAATGCCTGCAGAGATTTTTCGATTACGGCCTTTGCTTTTTCGTAGGTAACGCAGGGACGGTACAGCTTTGTTGTAAGAAAGACCTCTTTTCTCTCCAGACCGCTTTCTTTTACCGCCTGCCCGACGATATCTTCATTTTCATACATTTGCCCTGTGTCAATCAGCCTGTATCCGCTGTCCAATGCGGTGAGAATCGTTTTCTTGCCTGCCTCTCCACGCACATCCCATGTACCAAAGCCAATCATCGGCAGCTGCACGCCATTATTTAAGGTTACATATTCCATCTGCGTTCCGACTCCTTCCCAATTCTATGATTCTGTCTATCCGCTTTCCGAAAGCCTGCCGAAAATATGCTTCTGTCACAAGCTTTCTCTTAAAATTTGAATAATCTCCTCTCGATTTAATACCTTATATCCCTAATGAAAGATAAGTGAACTGCACCCCATTTGTTAGACAGTATGATATACTATTTAGCAAGTGGGGTGATTTTTATGCCAAAAGGAGCACCAAACAAACGATATACTCCAGAATTTAAGAAACTGGTGGTAGAAACAATGCTGGAAGAAAAACTGAGCTACAGTGAAGCGGCAAGACAATTTGAAATAAATGATCACGGAATCATTCAACGTTGGGAGCGAATTTATCTCGAAGAAGGTTCAGAGGGGCTGGCTATCGAGCGTCGTGGACGCAAAAGCACCGGACGGCCAATGAAACTACAAAAAGAGGTAGAGGAGGATTTGATCGCAGGGGTGCAGCGATTGCGCGCAGAAAACGCATACCTAAAAAACTTGCAAGCCTTGGTTTTGGAAAACGAGCGACAGCATCACAGAAAACACAGGTGATTTAGAAACTAAGGCAAGAATTTTCACTGGCAATCCTGCTGGATGTCGCTCAACTGCCTCGTGCAACCTTTTACTATCATCTAAAACAACTGAAGAAAGCAGATAAATATCATTCTGTGAAAGAAGAAATCACTGCTATTTTCCATGAGAATAAAGGAAGATACGGTTATCGACGTATTACTGCAGAACTTCGAAATAGGAATATTTATTTAAATCATAAAACTGTTCAGCGTCTTATGCAGAAGTTGGGCTTAGTTTGCCGTGTCAGGATGAAGAAGTATCGTTCTTACAAGGGTGAAGTGGGCAAAATCGCACCAAATCTGTTAAATCGGAACTTCCATGCCGAAAAACCGAATCAGAAATGGGTCACGGATGTGACAGAGTTCAGCCTGTTTGGTGAGAAACTGTATCTGTCCCCAATTCTCGATTTGCACAGTAGCGATCTGGTCAGCTATACCATATCGGATCGTCCTGTGCTGCGCATGGTGACAACTATGCTGAACGAGGCATTTGCAAAAATTCCGGACGGAACAAATCACATTCTCCATTCTGATCAGGGCTGGCAGTATCAGCACAGGCAGTATCAACGGATGCTCCGGGAGAAAGGCATCCGGCAGAGCATGAGCCGAAAAGGGAATTGTCTGGACAATGCTGTGATAGAAAATTTCTTTGGACTGCTCAAGAGCGAACTGCTGTATTTGCAGGAATTTCAGTCCATGGAGCACTTCAAACAGGAACTCGTTGCATATCTGGATTACTACAACAACCGCAGGATCAAGGCAAAACTGAAGGGCTTGCCGCCTGCAATTCACAGACAACAAGCCCTTTCGGCTGCTTGAACAATTTTTACTTCAAAATATTTGTCTAACTTTTTGGGGTCAGTTCAATGCCCTATTTTACTCAAATCGAGTCTATTTTAACTCATAGAGTCAATCTTGACTCAACCTTTTCATAAAAAATAGTCTGAACCACAAGGATTCAGACCATTTTTATTTTCCGCTTTAGCCTTCCCTTACGAGCGTAACTGTTTTTTCCGCTTCATTCCAAGAAGTCTGTGCGCCAAGCGCATCCGCTACAAAGCGAACAGGCACATAGGTACGGCTATCCATGATGACAGGTGCAACGCCATATTTTTCAAGCGTTTTCCCAATCGTCATCTTAATTTCCTTTCCATCCAAAAGCAAGGTAACCTCTTTGCTTTCGCCGTTCCATGCAACCGCACCGCCCAAAGATTCTGTAATGAATCTGATGGGAACCAAGGTTCTGCTATTCTGAATCACGGGAGCCGCATCCTTTTGGGCGAGATTCCCGTTAACAGAAATGCTCTTTCTGCCAATCTGCATTTCGACGATTGTTTTCTCCTTTGCTTTTGTTTCGTTGTTTTCCTTCGTTTCCTCTACTTTTGTTTCGTTTTTCTGTGTTTTGGATTTTCTGCCGCCGGAGGAAGAACCGCCGCCGCTCTCCGGCTTGGCAGTCAGTGCTTTATAGGCATCCTGCAAGGCTTTTGTGGCATTGTTATATTCCTCTGCCGTCGCTTCAACCTTGGAAACCTCCTTTGCATCCGCCAAAACCTTTGCAAATGCCGCCCATTTCTCTGCGGAGTAATCCGCTTCCTGCAAAGCCTCTGCCTCTTTCACTGCATTTTTCAGTGCAAGCCAAGCCTGCATTACTTCATGCTCCTCTTCGATTTCACCAATCAGCTCTTTAAAGCTCCACTGCTTATTGGTTTCTGTCACTGTTGCCTTATGGTCAATCACCGCATCTGCCGCACGCATTTTTGCAAGAAACTGGTCAAGCTGTGTTTCGCTCAAGCCGCTCATCAGCATAAATTCCGCTGTGTAGCCACTGCCTGTAAATGCCTCTGCATCCCCTGCAAAGCCTTTGTACCCTGCAAGATATCCAACGGACTGGTTAATCTGGCTTTTTTCAACCGTAACTGCCTTAATTCCCATTTCCTCCAGAATTGCTCTGATTTTGCTGCCCTTTACGGTATCCGCACCGAGGTTGAACAGCAGTACCTTTGCTGCGGGGATTTCTTCCTCCGCACCAATAATGGGAACGGAATAGGAAAGATAATCCGCTTCCTCTCCTGCCCATTCGGGATGAGGCAGTCTAAGCTTTACAATCAATCGTTTTCCTGCCTCAAACGTATTCGCCTTAACGGGAATATTGATGGTTGTGAAATGCTCCTTGCTTGCTTTATTCGCATCACGCTGACCGATACGCTGTGTAATCGAGCTTTCATGCAACTCCTTCTTCTCAAATTCATCATCTGTATAGTCGGAGGGGAACTGATATGCTGTTACGTTGCAATAATAGTCGCTCATTTCCGTATAGCCTGCATCGTATGTCACTGTTACAGGAATGGTAGTATCTGTCACTCTGACTGCGGCAACATCAATAGAAACGGTAGGTGTTGCCCAATCGGGTGCCGCCTCAACGGTTTTCGCATTGGAATATACCACTTTGCTTACGCCGTTTTTCACAAGCGTCAGCTTAATCATCAGCTTGGAGCCTGCTTTCAGCGGCTTTACGCTTTCTCTAAAGCCCATGGTTGTTACGCCGGGGCTGTAAATGCTGCTTTCTGCCGCAATTTTTGCTTTGCTTTCATCCAATTCCTCGCCTGTGTAGTTATACAGTACATAGCTTACGGAATCATAATAATTTCTTTCAAAGTTCAGATAGGTTTCCATCTTTGTATCGCCTTCGGATACATGCTCCTCTCTGATATAAGCAGAGGGTTCTATAATCTGAGGGGGTGCCTGAATGGTTTTTGCATCGGAGATTTTTACCACTTCGCTTTCGCCGCCTGGCAGCGTAAGCACCGCAACGATTTTATCTCCTGCCGTCAAATCATTGGTAAATGTAATTTTACTGCTGTATGCGGAAGGCGTTACCGCACCGGAATACAGCAAAGCATTTCCTACATTTGCACTGTCAAATGCACCACCATAGCGGTAGGTATACAGCTTCAAATTGCCTGTAAGCGCATTGTCGAAATCCGCCTTTACATAAAGATTCTTATCCGTAGAAAGAATTTTGGAGGAGGTAATTTCAACAGAAGGCTCTTTTACCACCTTGCCACCAATCAGAATATAAACCTTATCATCACTGTAATGGGTTCTGCCAGTGTCAACATCATATTTGTAAAGATATACCAATACATATTTTTCAGGCGTAAGATTTCCCTTTACATCAAAGGTATAGCTGCCGCTTCCCGTAAAGCTCTGTCTCTTGAGGGATGCCGCATCATCCGGATGTGTATTGTTTCTGTCTGCAAGCCTTACAAACACATAGCCGCCCTTATAGCTGTCATATCCGTTTACGGAAACCGTAATGCTTTCCGTATCTGCTGTGAGTGCTTCGGGGGAAACGCTGATGCTGTCCCCTTCCGCTTTCGCTTTTACCGTAAAGGCTGTGCCGGGGTAATAATGCGTTTTATCTTCATCATCAACATAATAGATATAAGGAATAATCACATCCCCTGTCGTTAAAGCCTTTGTAATAGTGATTTCTACATTATCCCCACTGATAACAGGACTTTTACTGCCGACAGAAACGGGGTCTCCATATACATCAGCGTCTCCGTTTTCTTTTGCTTTATATAGGATAATCATTCCCTTGCCGGAGGGGATTAAATCCGTTTTGCTCACCGCAAGACTTACCTTGGTATCCCCTTCATATACATTCCCGTTCACAATCAGTACGGGCTTTTCCATCTCTGTCTCCAAAACAACGGGAACCGCATTGGAATATGCAACAACCGTTCCGCCCTTCATCAGCACTGCCGCAACATATTTGCCTGCTGCCAATTCCTTTTTTATAGCGGAATTTTTCTCTACCGAAACCGTTCCTGCTTCGGAAACACTCTTGTTGCCGAAAAATTCCCAATCGTCCCCCTGTACCGCATCCGCAGACGCATATTGTCTGATGATAAGGTTAGAGCCTTCTTCCACATCACCGGCAACCACAACGCTTACTGCGCTCGCACCTGCCTTAATTTTATCTGCGTTGATTTTCACTGTCGGCGCAACAGGCACAGCAGGAATCAAAACGGAATCATCAGGGATGCTCTCCGCCTCATAGTCATTGCCTTTGGGGATATACAGCGCCGTATTCTGGTTCCAATATACAACGGCACGCACACGATAGCCTGCCAGAAGCGGTTCCTCCAGATTGATTTCATAGTTTGTCAGATTTTTCGTAAACTGCAGCGGAATCGTCAATCTGCGCATATAGCTGCCTTCAAAGTCGAATGTTTTATCCTGCGGATATTGCTGGATGGAAACTGTCATATTGAAATCTACATTTTCATCCTTTGCGTATGCAAGCAATCTCTCATCTGCGGAAAAATTGATGTGCAGCTTGGTATCGCCTGCTTTTAAATCCGTATCCGCAATGCTTACCTCGGGCCATGTGTAATCCCGAAAGCCCTCGCCGTTTTTATCCACAACCGTAAGCTCACGGGATTGCTTTTGCTTGTAAAAAACATCATTCTTCGTTTCTGCAACAGGCACATTCAGATAAGCGCATACCTTCTGCCCCACCTTCAAAGGGAGAAGGGACCCTGCGAAATTACAGGTATAGCTTTTTCCGTTTTCCACCCGTACCGAATAAAGTTGCTTTGTGGCGGTGCTGTCGGGATCAAAGACTGTATTTGCGGGGTATACCGCAACAATCATGTAGCAGCTTTTCACACTGCTGTGCAGCTTCACATTTGCCGTAAGGGATGTTGCATCCTCTGTAATTTTTCCGTCTGCAAAACCATCTATTGTTACCTCGCAGCCTGCCAAAATTTCCGCCTGTGTCGGTTTGGTTGTTTCTCCGCCGGAAGAAGTGCCGGAGGCAGTGACCGTAATCGGTACAGAAGTATATTCCTGCATTTCACCGCTTGATGTATCACGCAGTACCGCTATTACCTCTTTGCCTTCCGTTGGTGCTGTTGTAAGCGTAATCGTATTGCTTCCTTCGTTCAAAGCTGCATATCCAATCACGTCGCTCAAGCCCGTATAGCTAAAAAATTTATCAGTGTCATATCCTTCTCCGCTGTCAAGCTGTATGACCTTTGCAAAGCCGGCTGTAATGTCTTGTGCAAGTGTAACCTCAACCGATTTTGTATTCGGTGTAATGGTGCTTGTTGTGATGGAAATTCCCTGTTCCTGCGCAAATGCCGAAGCTGCCGCAAAAGGAACTGTCGAAATTGCCATAATAAGTGCAACAAGCAGACTGAATACTCTTTTACTGATGCTGCTGTAAATTGTTTTCATTTTCCTCCACCCTTCTCTAGTGATTTTTATATTGTTAGCTGCGGCTAACTAAATTCCATTATAATTTGCCTCTTTTTCATTTGCAACCGCTTTTTTCCTTCTTGATAAGTGTTCTCATTTTGGCACTGCAATAAAAAAATACCCTCCCTGCCATTTGGCAAAGAGGGTATCCTCCATTTAACAAATCAATTTTATTTTACGAATGTTTCACAAAAGCGCCTCAGCATAGATGCCACCCTGAGATACATCTACTTCTTCCTTGGGTGCTTCCTGCGGCTCTGTTTTTCCTTCTTCCTTGCCCTCTGCGGCACCCTCATTTACCTCCGCCGCTGCGTTTGTTTCCTCAGCAAGCGCCGACACAGACGTAAGAGAAAGCGCTATTGTCACGCACACCAACTGACTGATTAGCTTTTTCTTCATAAAATCCCTTCCTTCTCTTGTGTCCTTCCATCAAGCAATATCCTGCGAACGCTGTATTTTTCGACAAAACCCGCGAAAATACTGCATTTGCCAAAATTATAGCAGATTCTTTTCGCAATGAACATCCTACCAAAGTATGAGACGGCAACCTTATTTTTTCGCCGTTTTTGTAATAAAAAAATCGGCTTCCGCCGAAACCGATTTTTCTTCTTACATATTCTGCTTCAAGCAGGTTTTGATATCATCCTCGGGGTTGCTGACAGCACGCAAATCAAAGGTATCCACCAGATACTGCAGCACATTCGGGCTTAAAAATGCAGGCAGTGTCGGCCCCAAATAAATGCCCTTCACGCCAAGGCTCAAGAGTGCCAGCAAAACCGCCACCGCCTTCTGCTCATACCACGAAAGAATCATGGACAGCGGCAAGCCGTTCACATCCGTCCCAAAGGCATCTGCCAAAGCCGTTGCAATGCGGATGGCGGAATAGGCATCGTTGCACTGCCCCACATCAAGCAATCTCGGCAGACTTGCCACCTCGCCGAACTCCAGCTTATTAAATCTGTATTTGCCGCACGCCAAGGTTAAAATGATACAATCCTGCGGCACCTTTTTCGCAAATTCCGTATAATAATTTCGCCCCGGCCTTGCGCCGTCACAGCCGCCAATCAAAAAGAAATGTCTGAGCTTTCCGCTCTTGACCGCCTCCACGATTTTATCGGCATAGCCTAATGTGGCATGATGCCCGAAGCCGACCAAAATTTCATGTGCCTCCTCATCCTCGGGATAGCCGCCCAATTCCAACGCCTGCGCAATGATTTCGCTGAAATCCTTCTCGCCGTTTTCCTTCTTGCCGATATATTTCACGCCCTCCCAGCCGACCACATTCGTGCTGTAAATACGGTCCTTGTAGCTTTCTCTCGGGCGCATCAGGCAGTTGGTTGTCATCAAAATACACCCCGGCAGATTGTCGAACTGCTTTTGCTGATCCTGCCACGCACCGCCGAAATTCCCGACCAAGTGCGGATATTTTTTCAAGCCCTCGTAGCCATGGCAGGGCAGCATTTCCCCATGCGTATAAATATTGATGCCCTTGCCCTTCGTCTGCTCCAAAAGCATTTCCAAGTCCTTCAAATCATGCCCGGAAACCACGATAAACGGACCTTTTTTCATGTGAACATCAACGGTATGCGGAGAAGGATTGCCGTAAACCTCGGTGTTTGCCTCGTCCAGCTTCTGCATAACGGCAATCGCCATCTCGCCTGTGCGCATCGTCAAGCGAATCAGCTCCTCTACCGTCAGGGTATCATCCGTAATTGCCTCCAATGCCTCGATATAGAAATTGTCCACCTCGTCACTGTAATACCCCAGCTCCCTCGCCTGATGCCCGTAGGCACTGATGCCCTTCAAGCCATACAGCACCGTCTGCCGCAAGGAGCGGATATCGGGATCTAAATCCTCATACATAATGCCTGCCATGGGTGCATCCTTGAGCATTTCGGTTTTGGTTTCGGGGAGGGTATAGGTAACGTGTGCCGTATGATTGTCAATCTCCCCTGTCATGCCTTTCAGCGTATCCTTGATTTCCTGCGATTCCTTCAGCAGCTCCACATGAACCGCCTCATCAAAGTTTACATTCGTCAGCGTGGTAAACAGCACATTTTCGATAAAGCGAATCACGCTTTTGTCAATCTCCTTCCCCTGCGCAAGCAACGCCTTGCCGTAACAGCTGATACCCTTAATTTGAAAAATCAGCAAATCCTGCAAATTGGCAACCTCCGCCGTTTTTCCGCAAACGCCCAGCTTCGTACAGCCCTTACCATTTGCCGTCTGCTCGCATTGATAGCAAAACATTTCATAGCCTAAATCCATATTGTTGCTCATAAATCAACCGTCCCTTCTTTTCCTTTTGCAAGCTAGTGTTTCCCAACAAATGGAGATTATACGCAACCCGAAGCAGGAATCCGCCTGTTAAAATAATATACAAATTTTTTCCAATCCTACTTTAGTAGGATATACAAAAAGAATTTTTCCCGCTATAACGAATGTGAAATCACAATTAGAATTTTATGATTTTCACGGAAAAGGAGGAACGAGATGGGAAGACACACTTTTACCCAAAAATTCCTGCCTCTGGCGCTGGCGGCGCAAACGGCGTAATGCTGGATAGCAGCCTAAGCGTGAAAAAGACGGTAACCGCCACAGGGGTAAAAGCGCCCACCATCACAGGCGGCAGCAGTGGTGGTGGTGGTGGCGGCACAGCATCCACACCGAAGATTGCAATCAACGGTTTGAAGAACCCCATCGGTGAGATTCAGATGAATGTCGGCGACCTCAAGGACGAGACAGAGGCGAAAAAATCCCTGCCGAGCATGGTAACGCTGTTGGTGGATAACAAGAAAATCAAGGATGTTACGGCGAAAATCAAAAATGGTGCCTTCGATGGAAATACCGCGGGCAGCTATACCTTTGTCGGGACGGTAAAAATCCCCGAGGGCTACGCCTACAGCAACGGCACACTGACCGCAAAAGCCACCATTACGGTTGTGGCAAACAATGCAACGAAGAAACAACTGCCAACGGACACCATTGTGCAGTATGGACGAATAGAGTCGTACACTGAGATTGACAAGGAAATAAAAGCAGACAGCACTTAATGCGGCATGGGTGCAGTTGGATAGAACCACAAATTCGGAAGCCGAGGCACTGGCGAATCCGGACAAAATCTATCTGCTGCCGACAAACGACGACGAAAGGAATGTTTCTCAAGGGGTAAAATATGTGCAGGAAAGCGTACAGCTGACCGTTACGGCACTAAATTATACGGATTCCAACGGTAGCACGGTGAACTTGGGCCAAGAGGTTGCGACTTACACCTGCACAGTCGGGGCACCGGTCAGCAAAGCAGACGAATTACCCACACTGCTTACCTCCGGCAAAGATAAAGCTAATGTCCATATTCGCCTGAAAGGCACGGGAACCGCTTCTGTGATTACAGTGTCCGATGAAGCAGACATAAGCGCGGAAGAGACCGTCAATTCTAGCAATTCCGGATTGTTTCAAGATTCTATCTCCGTGGGATCAGCCACTACGGAAACAGATACCACTCCACCAAATTTTGTTGTATTTTTAGGCATGACAGTCACATCGGAGCAGCTTCCTGCGGTTGCAGTGAATAGCTTCGATAGAGAGGAAAAGAACCCCCACAAAACAACCTCAGTGACATTTACCATCCCGTCCGACAAAGTTTCCCTCACGAATGAGGGGAAAACAGCCGGCTGGTATATCCCGCAGGGTGGCTTGAAGCTGACAGCGGAGGATGTGCGGGTGTACCAACCCAAGGTTCTTGCCGAAAAAGCTAGCGTTGCGGATACAACAGTGACAGTGCCGCTCCAAGTTCTGTTTCTGAATGAGGGTAAGACTCTGAATGTGGCTCTTGTACCGACGAGCACAACATCCTACGACGGCAAAGACAATAATGCAATTTCCGGCACAGATATGCGCAATACGGAAAGTAAAGAGCCTCATTACTACTTCGCCCTATCCGGCAGCCAAAAGTACGAGTACCGTATACCCATCAGGTGCTATACGGCAACATTCGACAATGTCACAGCAGGTACCTATGCTGTTTGGGTTCAGGTTGATGACACGGATACGTGGGTCAAGGTAGGGGATAGCATAACTGTCGGCAATACGGCAGGCGGGGATTCCGATAACACCGGGAATCCTACCACCGAATAATCGCAAAATTCAAAAAGGCAAGGGAATCCTTTGATTCCCCTGCCTTTTTCTTTGCACTTACGCCAACGCAGCAGAGCAAAAAGCGCGCAGCACCTATGAATATCTCATCGACCTGACGGATGACCCCGATGTGCTCGCGCCACTGCGCTTCCTGCGAGAACGGGAAATCGTGCATTTCCAGCGTTTCGGAGAAGCTCTGGACTACGCCAGAGATTATCTGAAGCAGCAGCATTATTTTTTCATGCAGAAAAACGGCTGCAACAGCTGACAAATCATAGACACCGATAAATCGGTGGTATGCACTGCATTCCTATTTCAGGCAGCCGCTAAAGGTATGTCTTATTCTGCCGGCATAAAAAAAGACCATCGATTTCTCGATGGTCTTTTCCGCAATTACTGCGGATGACAGGACTTGAACCTGCACGGGCGCAATGCCCACTAGAACCTGAATCTAGCGCGTCTGCCAGTTCCGCCACATCCGCACATCTCAGTGCGCTTGATTATAATACCGCACCGAAACACTTTTGTCAACACATTTTTTATATTTTTTTCATTTTTCTCTTTTACAGGAACAGCGGCACCAAAAGCGGCACCAGAAGCGTACACACAATGCCGTTCACAAAGGCAAGCACAGCAATCGTACCATTCGTGTTCTTGCTGATAATGCCCAAAGTGGTATCCATAGAGGTAGCCCCTGCCGGCGCAATGGCGGAATAATAATTCAAATGGCTTGCCACAAACGGCACAATGACAAACGTCAGCATTTCACGAAACACATTTGCGAGAAACGCAATCGTACCGCCGACGGGGTTGCCTGCCTCCGTAATCAGCACGCCGGAAAGGCTATACCAGCCCAAGCCTGCGGAAATCGCCAAGCCCTCCTTTGCAGGCAGGGAAAGCAAAAAGGCAGTCACCACACCGCCGCAAAGGGAGCCGAGCGCAACCCCGAACGGAATCAGCAAAATCCGAAAGCCCAATTCCCTAATGCGTGTGAAAACAGCCTTATTCAGCCCTGTATCAATCCCGACGGAAAACAAAAGGAGCAGCAGCATATAGGTGGATGCGCTATCCAGAAAGCCGCTCACATCCGCAGGCATCAGGTATCCTGCCCCAACGCCAAGCACCAGAACAATCAAAATCACAAGGCTCATTTCTTCCCCTCCTTCTCCAAAAACAGCGTGGAAAGAATATAAACCACAGCAATACTGCCAATCGCCGTCATCACTGCAAACAGCACTGCCTTACCACCCAAAAGCGGCAGGCTTCTGACCACCTCACCATTTCTGCCGATACTCACGCCCATGCAGAAAATCAAAAGCAGCAGCCAAACCGTCTGCAATCTGCTGTTCCAGCGGATTCCCCTCTCCCGAATCCAACCTTGATAGCCAATCAAAACCCCTAATCCGATTGCCAAAAAGATATATCTCATATTTCATCCCTCCAAAAGCTGCCCCTACGCAAAGCGCAGAGGCAGTAAGCTTACAGAACTTATTTTTTTAGCATATCCCGTTTAGGATAATTTTTCGCGGATTGCGTCAATGCTTTCATCCTCGATATATTCGTCATAGGTCATCTGTCTGTCGATGATGCCGCCGGGCAGGATTTCAATGATTCTGTCTGCAATGGTCTGCACAAACTGATGGTCGTGGGAATCAAACAGCAGTGTCCCCTTATACTCCGTCAGCCCTTCATTCAGTGCTGTAATAGATTCCAGATCCAAATGGTTGGTAGGCTCATCCAGAATCATCACATTTGCGCCGCTCATCATCATCTTGCAAAGCATACATCTTACCTTTTCACCACCGGAAAGCACGCCGGCCTCCTTCAGCGCTTCCTCACCACTGAACAGCATTCTGCCCAGCCAACCGCGAATATCGGAATCGTATTGCTCGCCTTCCTTTGCAAAGGGACGCAGCCATTCAATCAGGCTGTCCTTGTTGCCCTCAAAATATTCTGTGTTATCCTTCGGAAAATATGCGGTTTTTGTAGTAATTCCCCATTTAAAGCTGCCCTCATCCGGCTCCAGCTCGCCCATCAGAATCTGGAACAGCGTAGTTCTTGCGATTTCATCCTTGCCGACAAAGGCAACCTTTTCGTGCGGGCGAATCATAAAGCTAACATCATTCAGCACCTTCTTGCCGTCAATGGTTTTGGAAATCCCATCCACCAAAAGCACATCGTTGCCGACCTCTCTGTCCTGCTTAAAGCTACAGAAGGGATATCTGCGGCTGGAAGGCTTAATGGTATCCATCTGCAGGTTATCCAACAGCTTCTTTCTGGAGGTTGCCTGCTTTGCCTTGGAGGCATTCGCACTAAAGCGCTGGATGAAGTCCTGCAGCTCCTTAATCTTCTGTTCCACGCGCTTATTCTGATCCTTCAGCTGACGCTGTGTCATCTGGGTATAGCTGTACCAGAAATCATAGTTGCCGACAAACATGGTAATCTTGCCATAATCGATATCCGCAATATTTGTGCAGACCTTATTCAGGAAATGACGGTCATGGGAAACCACGATAACCGTATTTTCAAAGTTCATCAGGAAATCCTCCAGCCATTTGATCGCATGGATATCCAGATGGTTGGTAGGCTCGTCCAGAAGCAGAATATCGGGATTGCCGAACAATGCCTGTGCCAGAAGCACCTTCACCTTCTGTCCGCCTGTCAGCTCCTTCATCTTCGCATAATGGAATTCATTCGTAACCCCCAGACCGTTCAGCAGCATTTCCGCATTGGATTCCGCAGCCCAGCCGTCTAGCTCCGCAAATTCGCCCTCCAGCTCTGCCGCCTTAATGCCGTCCTCGTCTGTGAAGTCCTCCTTCATATAAAGTGCGTCCTTCTCCTTGCGGATATCATACAGTCTTTTATGCCCATATAACACGCACTCTACCACATCAAACTCATCAAACAGGAAATGGTCCTGCTTCAGAACTGCCATTCTTTCCCCGGGGGTGATGAATACAGAGCCCTTATTGGGTTCCAGCTCCCCTGCAAGAATTTTCAGAAATGTGGACTTACCGGCACCATTGGCACCAATCAGTCCATAACAGTTGCCCTTTGTGAAATTGATATTCACATCATTGAAAAGTACTCTGCCGCCATATTGGAGGCTGACACCCTGTGCAGCGATCATGTTTTTCTCTCCTTTTTCTCATTCCTTTTTTTATTACGCTACGGCACCTTCGCCGCCATGTTCAAAAAACAAACTAAATTTGATTATAACATGAATATCATACAAAATAAAAGCCCTATTTCCCATAAAATCCACTGAAATCAAAGAAAAACCCGCCCTGCGCCATGCAAAACGGGTTTTTGTTGTCTCTTATTTCTTATTTATCGGATTCCAACATGGAAATCTCTCTTTCATAATTGATAGCACTGCTCTTGACCTCATCCGGAATCTCTCCAGCCTTCACATTGCCCAGTTGTGTCAGCTCGGAGGAAATGCGGTAGGTTTGCACGGTGATACCACTGCTTTCATTATCACTGCTCAGCTCCGAAAGCACATTATTCGTGACCTTTTCCAAGGCCTGCGCCAGATCTATTTCATAGGAAATCGGCGCGCCTGTTTTTTTGTCCAACACAAAGGTAACAGGCACATCCCCTGTACCCTTGAAATAAACCTCAGAAAGGCTGCTCATGCCTGCAATCTGGAAGAAACGTCCTGCCGCCTCCACATCATACAGCTTTTCCGCAGGGATATCCGCAGAAATGACAGCCTTGCCGCCGTTCTCCTGCATGGTGCAGTTTTCTGCCGCCGCAAGCAGGGTTTCCATGTTTTCCGCCGTGTTGTAAATCTGCACGCTGTTCATGGCATCGGTTTTCTGCAAGGTCATTTCCGTCCATTGTCCGTCATAATTCATGTATTGATTCACGCCATCCTCGTTCTTTTCCGCTTCGCCCTTTTGCAGATAAAGAATGTACCTCTGGCTGCCATTATCAAAGCCCATATCCGTATCCACTTTCATATAAAGCGGCTCCTTCACGAAGGTTACGGTTCCCTTCGTAGTCATGCTGCCCCTTCCTGCGTTGTTCATTGCAATCGTGGCATCAAAATTCGCCGTAAAGCTGTCCTGTCCCGCAAGTGCCGTTTTTGCCGCCTGCACATATTCCTCCGCAGAGCCGAGCGCCGCCTCCTGTGTACCTGCGCCACAGCCGGATAAAACCAGACAGACAATAATAAAAGTCATACCCAATCCTCTGCTTTTTCTTTGTTTCTTCATAGGGATTCCTCCTTCATGCCTTCGCGCCGCAGCCCGACAAAAGGCAACAGAACACCGCTTTTCTCAATCCGATTGTAGCGTAAATCTCCACTCATTGCAAGTAAGTTCCCCTTTTCTTCATAAAATTCTAAGAAAATTGTAAGAATTGAGGGATAATTCTCCACTTCACAGATACTGATACCTCTTTCGCAGGGCGGAGAAAGCACCTATGGTAATCAGGATAGAGGCAAGCTCCGCCACCGTAATGGCGCACCAAACGCCATCCAAGCCAAAAAAGAGAGGCAAAATCAAAACTGCCGCCACCTCAAAAACAACTGTACGCAGGAAGGAAATTGCCGCAGAAACCATCCCGTTGTTCAATGCCGTAAAGAAGGACGAACCGAAAATATTAAAGCCGCTCAAAAGGAAGGAAACCGCATAAAAGCGAAGTCCTCTCACAGTCATGGCATAAAGCTGTGCATCATAGCCGACAAAAAGCCCCGAAAGCACGCCGGCAAAAAGCACCCCTATCGAAAGCAGCACAATGCCTGTCCCCAAAAGCAGCTTCAGGCTCTTTTTCAGCACATTCTGCAGCTCCGCCTTCTTCCCCGCACCATAGTTGAAGGCAACGATGGGCGCAGAGCCATAGGCATAACCCAGATAAATCGCAATAAAAATAAAATTGACATATAGAATCACGCCATACGCCGCCACGCCGTTTTCCCCCGCAACCTTCATCAGCTGTGCATTATAGAGCATTCCCACCGAGGACATGGAAATATTCGACACCAGCTCGGAGGAGCCGTTCGTACAGGTTCGCAGCAGCGCACCCCCCAGTAATTTTGTTTTTACCAAGGCAAGCCGACTGCTGTTTTTCCTTGCAAAATAAACAAAGGGAATCAAGCCGCCGACACATTGCCCCAATGCCGTTGCCACCGCCGCACCTGCCACGCCCCAGCCAAGCACCGCAATGAACAGCGCATCCAGAACCATATTCGTAACCCCTGCGGCAATCGTTACAATTAAGCCAAGCTGCGGCTTTTCCGCTGCAATCAAAAAATTCTGGAACATATTCTGGAGCATATAAAAGGGAATCCCCAAAAGCACAAGCCTCCCGTAAATCATGCCGCAGCCGAGCATGGCATCATCTGCGCCCATTTTAAGAAGAATTTTTTTCAATGCCGCAATGCCGAGCATCGTCAGCACAAGCCCCAAGCCAATCGCAAAATAAATCAGCATGGAAAAAATCCGATTTGCCTCCTCCTGCTTGCCCTCTCCCAAGGTTTTCGCCACAAGGGCAGTGCCGCCTGTCCCCAGCATAAAGCCGAAGGCGCCCAAAACCAATGTGAAGGGGATCACAAGATTGACTGCCGCAAAGGCGGTTTTCCCAACAAAATTGGAAACAAACAGCCCATCGACCACGCCATAAATCGAGGTCAGAATCATCATGGCAACCGAAGGGATGACAAACCGAATCAGCCTGCGATAGGTAAAATGATCCGATAATTGGATATTCATACGTCTTCTCTCCTTTTCAATTCAAAAAAACAGCCCGGTTATTTGCATAACCGAGCGCACTCGACATCTTTTCAACTTTGTAATTGCGACTACAAGTTCTCCGATGAAGATATATTTTATTTGATGATGACTATTGTAACAGAAATAAAGGTGCTGTCAATCCCCTTTCTTATGCCCTTATGCCAAATCCACGCCGGCAATATGCCGGATGACCTCTCCTGCCAGAATCATGCCTGCCACCGGCGGCACAAAGGAAAGACTTCCGGGAATCTGTCGTTTGCCCGTCTCCTGCGATTCTGCCGGCTTTTGGGGCAGCTCCTTAGAATAAACCACCTTCACGCCGCGAATGCCGCGCACCTTCAATTCCTTCCGCATCACCTTCGCCAGCGGACAGACGCTTGTTTTGGAGATATCCGCCACCTCAAAACGGGTCGGGTCAAATTTATTTCCTGTCCCCATGGAGCTGATAACCTCTGTCCCCGCTTTTTTCGCTTCTTCTATCAGAATCAGCTTGGAGGTCACCGTATCAATCGCATCCACAATATAATCATACGAAGCAAAATCCAGCAAATCCCTGTTTTCCGCACCGTAAACCACAGGATATTCCACCACCTCGGTCTCCGGCAGGATCTCATGAATTCGCTCTGCCATGACAGACGTTTTCCTTCTGCCAATCGTTTTCTGCGTTGCAATCAGCTGACGGTTGATATTTGTCAGGCTTACCACATCTCCATCCACAAGGGCAAGATGTCCCACGCCGCCTCTTGCCAGTGCCTCTGCCGCAAAGGAGCCGACACCGCCAATGCCAAACACTGCCACACGCGCCTTTCTCAGTTTTTCTATGCCTTCCTTTCCCAGAAGCAGCTCTGCTCTGGAAAATTCATTCAATTCGCTCATATCATTCCTCTCATTCCTTTGGTTCTCTCATCTCCTTGGGCAGCTTTTCCCAAGGCAGCCGCTCATACAAACGGAAAATCTTTCGCACAATGCTGTCGCCGCCATGTCCCTTTAACTGCCGCTTCGCCGCCGCCTTTGCTTCCGCTTCGGCATCCGCAGTTGCATAGGAAAGCTGTGCAGAGGTCAGCATGGAAAGATCGTTTCGGTTGCTGCCAAAGGCAACACATTTCTTCTGCGGAATTTCCTCCATCAGCCGCTCCAGCATATATTTCTTCGTTGCATTTTTATGATAAATCTTCAAATGACAGTATGTCTCCGGCGTTTCCGATTTATCCCGCAGGAAAAGCAGCTCCTGTTCGGTATCCATCTCTTTTAGTTCTGCCTCCAGTGCATCCGCATCCGCATCCTGCAGTACCAGCAGGATATATACCACAACACCATCCTCCGGCATTTCGCCATAAATATAATTGCGGTAAGGCGATCGGCGGTTAGAAAGATACAATTCTCGTTCTACCTCATTTTTAAATTCGCCAAAATAAATCAGAAGCACATTTTGCCAGATCACGTTCAGGAAATAATGATACTCCTTCTCCTTCACAAGGGTGCAGATTCTGTCCACCCATTCCTTCGGCAGTCCGCTTGTCGCACGGTATCGCTTATCCTTCACATCATACAGCACTGCCCCATCCATCGCGATAACAGGCAGGCGCAAATCAAGCCCCTTTAAATCCGCCATCAGCGAAGCGGGTGTACGCTCTGTCGCAATGGTAAACGGCAGGCCGTCCTGCAAAAGCTGATTCAGCTCAAAGGAGGCATAGGGCGAAATACCGTTTTTTTCGTCGTATAATGCCCCGTCAAAGCCCGTCACAAAGAGATAGTCCTCTGTCCTTTTCCGTGGCAGATGCAGATTATTGACCCCCAGAGAAACCAGAATCCCGATAATCGTTTCGACAGAACGATTGATTGCCCCCTCCAGTGGCGTATACCCCACATTAGAGAGGCAGACACTCAGCAGTACAATCCCTGCCAGCGCAGAAGCACCCGTGCGCTTCAATAAAACCGTCACATACATCACAGGAATGACCGCAAAGGAAATCACCAGATATCGCAGGATACGCACCTGATAGGGAATATATTGGATCAGATACAGCACCAGAAGCGCAAAGACTGCCCCCAGCAGTGTGCCGATAATACGGTTTATGGAAACCTGTATGCTGTTTTCCGCATAGGGCTGCATACAGATAATCGCGGCAATCGTAGAAAAAATCGGTACGCCTTCCTCTCCGCGCAGAACATAAAGAAAAAAGCAGATGGCAACCGCCAATGCTGTTTTCACCATACGCATACCGACTCTCGGAATATTTGCAACCATAGGATTTCACTCCTTTTCGCTGTTCTTATTGGCAAAGTATAGAGGAAATCCCTTCTTTCTGTCAAGCTATCTGCCAAAAAAATGCAGGAAAATGCTTATTTTACACGGTTTCCCCCTCACATAACAAAAAAACGCAGACTTTTCATCTGCGCTTTTTTTATAAATATGCCGTACCCTCTGCCACTATAGCAACACTGCCCGTAATTTCAATTTTCGTAACCGCTCCATTCTGATAAGAAACCGTTGCGTGCATCACACCGCCGGGCTGCTTGAGGGAAACGGTAATATCCTTTTTCTCCCTTGCCGCCAGATATGCCCCGACAGCAGAGGTTCCGCTGCCGCAGCCTCTTTCCCAAATGAGACTGACATCCTCCACCGCAACCAGCGGTTTCAGGCTTTTCTCCTTCTCATCAAACAGCAGAAGCCCAAACACAGGCGGCAGCTCCTTCGCCCAGACCCTTGCCGCGTGTTCCGCCTTTTTTGCGGCATTCTCGCCCCAAAGGGACGCAGGGACGAGGATATGCGTAATGCCTGCGAAAACAACTGCGGTCAGCTCAATTCTTTCGCCGTCCAGCGTAAATGCTCTCTTTTCGATTGTCTGCGGTAAGGGCATTGCCACTCTGCCAAGAAAGCGATGCTCCGCTTCTCGTTTCATTTCGCAGCGAACAAGCTCCTCCGCACCGGAAACCTCAAGCGTAATTTCCGTTTTTTCGCCAATCTGCAGATTTTTCTTCTGCGCCAGCCATGCCGCCAGAGAAAGGCTGGCATTGCCGCAAAATTCCCCCGCCATCATTTGCAGGCGCTTTTCTGCCGCAGGATTTTCCGCTTCCTCGATATAGCCTGCCTGCTCGGCGTATACACTGCCATAGGCAATCAGCCTTTCTGCCACAGCAAGCTGCTTCTCTCTTGCCACAGGCGTTTCGATGAGCAGCGTCATATTTTCCGTAGGGCTTGCTTTGATGAATTTCACTTCCATCCGACCACTTCCTTACTGCTGAAAACGGCTCAGGAAGGCTTTGGTACGTTCTTGCTGGGGATGATTGATGACCTGTTCGGGTTCGCCCTCCTCCACAATCACGCCGCCATCCATAAAAATAATATGATCGGAAACATCCCTTGCAAAGGACATTTCATGTGTCACGATTACCATTGTCATGTGTTCCGCCGCCAAATCCTTGATAACCTTCAGAATTTCGCCCGTCAGCTCAGGGTCAAGCGCGGAGGTCGGCTCGTCAAAGAAAAGAATTTTCGGCTTCATCGCCAATGCACGCGCAATGGAAACACGCTGCTGCTGTCCGCCCGAAAGCTCACAGGGATAAGCGTTTTCCTTGTCCGCCAGTCCCATTTTTTTCAGCAGCTCCCTTGCCTCGGCATAAATTTCCTCTTTTTTGCGCCTGCCGATCAGAATCGGCGGTTCGGTGATATTTTTCATGACGGAATAATGGGGAAACAGATTAAAATTCTGGAACACCAGACCGAAATGCTTTTTGATGCCCTGCAGGGTTTCCTTTGCGGCATAAACCGCCTTGCCCTGTGCGTCCGCCTTTGCGGCATAGTCTCCCAGATAAATCAGATCGCCGCCGTCCATGGTTTCCAACATGGTTGCGCAGCGCAGAAGGGTGGATTTCCCAGAGCCGGAAGGCCCAATGATAGACACAACCTGTCCTTCTGTTACAGACAGAGAAATATCCTTCAGCACTTCGTTTTCCCCGAAGCTTTTATTGCAGTGCTTAATTTCCAATACCTTATTCATTGTATGCCCTCCTTTCTTAATGGTAATAGCTCAGTTTCTTTTCAATGCGTTCCATTGCGAATGCAACCACACCATTGAAGATGAAATAGAACACACCCGCAACGAACAGGGGCATAATACTTGTTCTTGCAGATGCAATCTGTTTTGCTACAGTAAACATTTCCTCATACGCCAGTACGAACGCAAGAGAGGTATCCTTTACCAGTGTGATAACCTCATTCGTCACAGGAGGCAGTACGCGCTTCACCATCTGCGGGAAAATGATGCGGAAAAAGGTCTGGTTTTTATTATACCCCAGAACGGATGCCGCCTCATATTGTCCCTTGGGGATGGATTCGATACCGGAACGGTAAATTTCCGCAAAATATGCCGCATAGTTAATGGAAAAGCCGATGATAATCGCAGCGAAGCGGTACCACCTGGGCAAAGAAATACGGAACAGATAATAGGGTGCAAAATTCACCACCAAAAGCTGCAGCATCAAGGGCGTGCCGCGCAGAATGGCAATGAAAACCTTAATGACTGCCTGTAAGGGCTTTATTTTTGACATACGCCCGAAGGCAACCAAAAGCCCCAAGGGCATGGAAAACAGCAGTGTCAGCACAAAAATCATCAGGGAGGAACCCATGCCGCTTACCAGCTGCTGTGCAATAATCGCAAAATTCATAGTAAATTTCCTTTCTTAACCGTAAAATGCAGGAATCCGAGAAATTCCTAAAACGCAGGAAAGGCGGCAGGAGCCTTCCCACCGTCTTTCCCAGCTTTTTTCATAACTGTTTCTTTCTTATTTTCCCAGGCAAAGCATCTGATCCAGATTGTAATCCTTATACTTTGCTGCGATTTCTGCCAGAGTACCGTCCTCTGCCATTTCATCCAGTGTTGCCTGTACCTGATCTCTCAGTTCTTCATTGCCCTTCTTGAAGCCGATTGCATACTGCTCTGTGGAGAGGGGATCTTCCAACATTCTGAATTTATCTGCCTTTGTTGTCAGCTGATACTGTGCTACGCCGATATCTACTGCGATGGCATCATTTGTACCTGCCTCCAGATTCATGAATGCTGTGTTGTAATCTGCGATTTCATCCAGAGATGCGAAGGAATTTACGACATCTGCCTTGGATTCATCCTGCAAAGCGGAAAGTGCGGAGGAGCCTGCCTGTGTGATGACGTGCTTGCCTGCCAAATCAGCCTCTGTCTGAATATCGGAATCCGCTCTTACAACATATACGATGCTGTTGTCAACATAGGGCTTGGAGAAGGTGTATTCATCCTCTCTGCCTGTCATGGTGAAGCCGTTCCAGATACAGTCGATTGCACCACTGTTCAGCTCCATATCCTTTGCATCCCAGTCGATGGGCTGCTTTACCAGCTCCCAGCCGTTTCTTTCGCAGACCTCAGCAGCCAGATCCAGATCAAAGCCGGCATAATCGCCGCTCTCTGTTCTGTAGCCATAAGGAGGATATTCCGCATCGAAGCCTACAGTGAAGGTCTTTGCGCTGTCAGAGCCGCCGCAACCTGCCAGAACAGACGCACCCATAACCATTGTCAAAAACAGTGCCAAATACTTTTTCATACGTTATCGTCCCCTTTTTCATATCGTTTTTTCATTCCTGCGGAGCGTCGCTCCTTTGTTCTTCATAATAGTATCACATTACCACACTAAAGTAAAGCAAAAGAATCTGCTTTTTCGCCATTATTTTTTATGCAAAATACACAACTCCTTTCGCGCCCTGTGTGCAGTGCCTTCCATCCCTTTCTTCCATCCGTCTGTACGCCGAGTTTTTGTCGATTTTTCAAGATTTTTTACGTTTTTCTATTGACAACCGCGAAAAAAGGTATATAGTGTAGGTATAAAAATAATACAATCAATATCAGTAAAAGATGCAGCCGTAGTCGACAGCATCTCAAACGATAATAGCAAACCCATCGAAAGGTGGCGACGCAAAGCTATAGGGCCTTCCCCCTTGAAAAAGGGCTGGCAGCCAGTTACCGAAAGGAGATTCCGTATGAAACGGCTTTTTTCTTGTGTTTGCACATTTGTTGCAGCCTTTATTTTAATGTCTATGACAGGCGTGGTAACAGCCAGCGCTTCTACAGGTTCTATTGATACTTCCCATGCAAAAGATGGTTTTGTTACCGTAAATTACGCTTCCGATTCCAAATTGAAGGTCGGCATCCAGTACGGTGACAATAAGACCTCCTATAAAAACTGCCCTAGCGGCAAGACTGCCGAATTCTCTCTGGATCAGGGCGATGGCACATACACCATTACCGTATGTGAAAACATTTCCGGTACAACCTATCAGGTTGTCAGCAGAGAAACCGTAAATGCAAAAATCAAAAACGAATATGCTCCCTACCTTATCCCCACCGCAGATGTGCAGTTTGCAGCAGGCGATGCAGTCAGCCAAAAGGCGGCTGAAATCTGCAAGGGCGCAGCAACCGATGCAGAAAAGGTAACCGCAATCTACAACTACATTGCAGGGCATTACACCTACGATACAAAGCTTGCAGATGAAATTACATCCGGCAAGGTAAGCAAATATATCCCTGACACAAGTGCTACGCTGAACAGTAGCAAGGGCATCTGCTATGACCTGTCTTCCCTGTTTGCAGCTATGTGCCGCAGCCAGAGCATCCCTTGCTCTTTGACAAAGGGCTATGCCGGCAGAAGCTACCATGCTTGGAACAAGGTAAACGTAGACGGTGCTTGGTATCAGATTGATTTGACCTATGCTGTAACAGAGCGTGTGCTGAACGCAAGCAGCCTGTCCGATTGCGTATCTCCTTTGCACTACACACAGCAGAGTGATTCTCTCGCAATCGCAGCATAACAGATTGTAATAAAGAAAAAACACATAGCAGGAAGTCTTTTCTTCGCTATATGTTTCCTATAACAAAACCATTTCTACCTTTACAGATAACGCAGACACAAACGCATGGTACTATCTGGCGGTACAGGAAGCAACCAACAGCCACTACAACACAAGCAAGGAAAACTCTGCCTATGAAAAATGGACAGGCTTGCGCAAAACACTTGATTGAATCGGATTAAGATGATTATAATAAATTCGATTCAGGTGTTTTGCATAAAAGCAACGCTTATTTTTCATTAAAAACAGACAAGTTTTCTATATTTAGATAGCGGCATGTCCCCATTTTCCGTGCCGTCATCATTTTTCCATATTTTTTCAACAAAACTTGCATATAATTGCATACAAATATGTTGAGAATCCACAAAAACACTTGAAATTTTATCAAGTTGTGATAAAATACATTGTAACAGGACTTTGCAATGTATTTTATCTATATAAATACATTATAGTATTATCTGTGCGGCTCGTTGAAAGAGCGTGTGTACAGACAAAGGCACAGCCGACGAAAGCCGGTGTCGCAAAGCCAAGGGCCTAACCGAATTTTTCTTCGCAAGGCAGCCGGTTGCCAAAAGACATATCGTATCCTCCTTCTTCGGGTCTCACAAGAACAAAGAAGGAGGATTTTTTATGATGAAAAAGAAATCAGGAAAACGCTTTCTGTCCTGGCTCTTGGCTGCCGTAATGATAATTGCGTTGATGCCGGCGAATGCGTTTGCGAACGATGACAACGACTATGGCGGAATTGACACCTACGCCAACCAAAGCAATGACAATGTGGAGTTCTGGTGTACCAACTCCAGAGTTAATGTAGGTGGCAAAACATCTGCATCCCTCAACAGTCTGCTTTCTGGCAAAACACAGCTTGTTTTTGCACAGGAATCATCTCTGCAGGAGGGTACTCTCACAAACGGCTCCGGTTTAACAGGCAAGCTCTGGAAAGTAATGGTTCAGGATAATAGAAACAAGCAGACCGGAAATTCAAATGACAATAAAACCGGTACAGGTACTGAAATCACTTCCATTTGGGGTGAATGGAAATGGATACATTTTCAAGGGTATCGATACCAGTACAATTATCTTACAGCAGATGGGAAAACAGGTACCCTGCGCTCGAACCAAACTGTAGTTGTTTATTACAAACAGGTATTTGTTACAGATTCCAACTACGGTATTATCTACGGTACTGACTGGGGATATAATGATGGTAGTCATGATGATGCTCCTACAAGAATAACCTACCAATTTGCACAGGAAAACAATAATGGCACCCCTACTATACTGAAAAGCGGAGATTACTGGTATGCAAAGAAAACCGATCCCATTAAAGGTATTGGTGCGCAGTTGAACCCTAAATATGAAATTTCCAAAATCACTGTTGATGATACCGAATGTACGAACGGTGAAGAAATCTCCCTTGACCGTCAAAGTTCCCATGTAGTTACCTTCTACATTAGAAGCGTAGAAACAACCAAAGTTCAGTACAACTGGATTGGTGCAGAAAACCTTGGTGATGATGTAAAATTGCCTACTGATACTGGAGATTATAACTGGGGGGACACAGCAACCTTAACCGAAGAAGCAGCAGCATTTACGCCTAACCTCATTAAAAAAGGCACAGACGGTGTTAAATATATGTTCTCCGGTTGGTATGATAACCACGAGTTTAAAGGTAGCCCCGTAACTTCTATCACTGTCTCCGATACAAACTACACCTTCTATGGTCGTTGGACTTCTGCGGCTGTTGAAGTTGATTTGAACAAGGATGACAGCAATACCAACAGATTTGAAAAAACTCTGACTAATGCAGAAAAGCTTTCTGATAACGCTGAACGCGAATTTACAATCAGCATTACCAATGATGACGATTCTAATGAAACATACACAGGTACAGCCACTGTAAGCAAAGAAAATCCCACTGCATCCTTTGAATTTGATGAAACCCAGAAAATGGTATTCGATATCGACGATGCAGGCATTGGTGAAGACGGCACTGTGCCTGAGAACGGCGTAGATTACACCTATACTGTAAAAGAAGAAACATCTGGTTCTTCTGATGATATCGAATTTGATAATGCAACCTACAAAATGAAGGTAAACCTCAAATTGGAAGATGGCAATCTGGTAGCTACAGTTTCTTTTACAGATGCAACTGAAGGAGCTGTCACTACTCCCATCACCTTCACAAATACATACACACCTGCTTACCCCGTTTATGTTTACGGTCGTTACATGCACAACAACGATCATCTGAAAGGCGATGTAACTGTAAACAACGAAAAGGTTCAGTGGAACGCAGATAGTACAAACCAAAACGCTAAAGAATATTACATCACCTTTGGTAAAATCGAAAAAGGTACAAAGGTAGAAGCTACAGAAGGTGCAACAACTTCTGATCTTTTATTCAGCACGGATAGCATCACTCTGAATGAAGAATTCTCTGGTACAGGCAGTGCTGCTTCTAACAATGTTTCTCTGAGCAATGTTAACAGCTGGGGTAATGTTCACGCTTGTCCCGGTGCAGTAGGCTATACCAACGAGGGTTTTGCTTGGCACATGGACGGTAATATCAATGTTTACACTGTAGCATACGATGACGGCGTTGATGATGCTAGCGTTACAAATATGCCCACTAACCCCCAAGGCTACTTCTTCGGCAGCTACACAACCGCCGCTGCACCTAGCCGTGAAGGCTATGACTTCCAAGGCTGGAAGGCAGAAGGCACTGATAACGTTTACGAGGCAAATCAGGAATTCACTCTTAATGGAGACGTAACTCTGGTTGCACAGTGGACACTGAGCAACGCAAATGTAACCTTTATGATTGATGGCGGTACATGGACTGCCCCTGAAGCTGTAAAGGATACAGCAAACGCTTTTAAAGAAACAATTAAGCTGGACAACGGTCATGCGACATTAGCTAACATTGGCTATACTCCTAAAGGCAAAGCAGATGACAGCCACACAGGCAATGGTAAATGGTACAAGGATAGTAACCCTATTATCGGTGACTTCGAAAATCAGTCTGTTGAAAATGGTGCTATCTTTATCCTGAAATTCGAACCTAAAGCACCTCCAAAGACCGCTACTGTAACTTTCGAGATTGACGGTGGTACATGGAATTCTACAGCACCTGAATCCATAGTTCTCGACGTGGAAAACGGTCCAGCAAAACTTTCTGATAAACTTTCTGCCGCTCCTAAAGGTACTGCAAACGAAAACTACAGCCCTGAAGGCAAATGGTATAAAAAAGTTAATGATGACCTCGTTTCTGTTGACAACATTTTAAATGTAAATATCGACAGTGATACAACCTTCGTTCTGAAATTTGATAAACAGCAGTACACCATCGAATATCAGTGGAGTACAGATCGTCCCTCTGATATTACAGAGACTCAGCTTCCCCCAGCTACTACAAAAGATGGCTTAGCTCCTACTGAGGAAACTGAAATTAACGCTCTCAATAAAGCCGCAGAGAAAACCTATACCACTACTTCCACAACCAACAAAGATGGTAAATATGGTGAATGGACACTCGTTGGTTGGACTCCCTTAAGATCTGATGATGGTACAAAAATCATCTTCACGGGTAATTGGAAATTCACAGAAAAAGAGAAACCCGTTGAAGTTAAAGTAACCTTCAAAATCGAAGGCGGCACATGGGATGGCACTAACAGCGAAGATCAGACCACAACAGTTATTCTAACAAATGGAGCAGGTTATTTAAAAGAAGAACAACTGCCCAAAGGTACTCATACCCCCGATGCAAACCACATCGGTACAGGGTACTGGAAAATTGACAAAGGTCAGGATATTACAAGCATCCTTATTCAAGGAAATACAGACTTCATCTATACCTTCAACGAACGTGGTACTGTTGCCACTGAACTGAGCAAGCTGATTCAGAAAGAATTCAAATCGCAGTACAACTACAGCACAGAAGGAACCTTCACTGCAACCGCAGAGGTTATCGCAGAACCTGTTGCAATAGCAATTTCCTACACAGCTGAAGAAATGGATGAACCCACAGAAGCCAGAATCTACGATGGTACTGTTACTCTGAAAACAGGCGAAACAAAAGCCTTCGACTTCTCCGCAAAAGACAAAATGGCTGATATATTAACACCTAACACACGCTACACAGTCAGGGTCTCCGAGGATAAAGGCGACCTTTCCAAAGTAACCTATGACACCACAAAATACATCCTCGGATTTGAAACAGATGGGAATGCTGTAGTGGACTATATCTGGATTGCAAAAGAGAAGGATAGTGAGAATGATCATCCTGAACTAGAATCCGTAGAAGGCACAACAATCACATTCCACAATATTTACACCTACAAGCGTCACCATTCCTCCAGCGACGGTGGTAATGGCGGCGGCAAAAAAGAGGAAAAACCTACCGTAGAAATCAAGGATGATGATGCACTGGGTCTGAATAACACAGACCACTTCGCATACATCGTTGGCTACGGCAACGGCGAGGTAAGACCTCAGAACTCCATCACCCGTGCAGAGGTTGCGGCTATCTTCTTCCGCCTGCTTGAGGATGACGTTCGTGATGCAAACTACACTCGTCAGAATAAATTCACAGATGTAAGCAACGATGCTTGGTACTGCAGCGCAGTATCCACACTGAGCGCGATGGGTATCATTTCCGGTTATCCCGATGCTACCTTCCGCCCCAACGCATCCATCACTCGTGCCGAATTCGCCGCAATCGCAACTCGTTTCGATGTAAACGGCGATAAAACACCCGCAAGCTTCAACGATATCGCAGGCCACTGGGCAAAGGACGAAATCGCTGTAGCAGCCAATAACGGCTGGGTAAACGGCTATGAAGACGGTTCCTTCCGTCCTCAGAACAAAATCACTCGTGCCGAAACAATGTCTCTGGTAAACCGCGTGCTCAACCGCAAACCTGAGACAGCCGAGGATCTCCTGGAAAACATGACAAAATGGACAGATAATGCCGATACCAACGCTTGGTACTATCTGGCAGTACAGGAAGCAACCAACAGCCACTATTATGAATACAAAGAAAATTCTCAGTATGAAAAGTGGACAGAATTGCGTGAAACTCGTGACTGGTCCGAGCTTGATAAATAAATCATAAGAGCTTACAACTCGGAAGGGTTGCTCCCTTCCGCTCCTCTTTCAGACCTCCGGTTTTAAGCCAAGAAAAACCGGAGGTTTTTCTTTTGCTTTTCTGCAATCAAAAAGGACGAAACCCCGTTTTCGGAATTTCGTCCTTTTTCTATTCCTTTTTTATCCTGCAATTGCACAGATTCTTACAATTTTACCCTTAGAATCCTTCGTCAATGCAACCGTGCAGTCATCCCTTGCATCCGAGCAGGCATCCAGAAAGTCCTGCAGTCCATACAAATCCTCATCATATCTGAGGTTTCTCTTATAATCATCCGCATCCGCCGCCGCAGAAAGCTTATACACAAACTCTGCACGGGTGCTGATTTCAAATGTCTTTTTGCTGCCGTCTATCCTTACCTCGATTTCATCTGCTCTTCTGTCAACAGATACCAGTTCGCCGCGTGCATCCTCCCAGAACGCCGTAATCGTTTTTACCTCACCGCTGCCGTTATAGCCCAGCTCCACATAAATCTGGGAATCGCCATAGGCATAGTCCAACTCGCTGTTCAGCTTCGTCAGGCTGATGCTTTCGCCGCCCAATTTCACTGTTACACTGCTTGCCAAGTCCATCTTGATATTCAGCCCTGCCGCCGTAACGGTAATGGTTCTCTTATCCTCAACCAAGTCTCTGAGATAGCCTTCCTTCGCGTCCGCCATCTCCGCGGTAATTTCGCAAACATCACCATTCTTATCGAACCCCAACGTAACATTGAAGCTGTAATCCTTATAGCCGTCAATCAAATCGGAAACATCCCTGTTCTTGCCATTGATGGTTACATCCACATCATCCGCCAAACCATAGGTATAGTCCTTTTCCTTCGCTACAATCGTAAGCTCTCTCTTGCTGATTTTACTCAGCTTGCCCTTGTTATTACTGCTGAATTTCGATACCGCAAGAAGCTCCGTTACCTCGTCATCCCTGTTGGTGTCCACCGAAACGGTGTACGCCTTGCCATCGCGATAGCTTTCCCGCAGGGCAGAAACACTGCTCTTCTTGCCGTCAATCCGCACTGTCACATCATCACTCAGGTTATACTGATATGTCTTACTTCCTGCCGTAAATTCAATGCGTTTGCTGTTGAGGAAGGTCAACGTGCCGTTGTAATCATCCTCCATAGAGGTAATCTTAATCTCCGAAACCCTGTTATTCTTATCCAGCTTCAGGGAAACCACAAAATTGCTGTCATCATAATTCCGTTGGAATTTGCTGAACTTCATCGTATTGCCGTTATAGGTAACCTCCACATCGCTTGCCAGAGTGTAGGTATATTCCTTCTTGCCGGATTTGATGGTAATCTCGTCATCCTCCACATCCGTCACAGTGCCGTCAGTGGGGTTGTTTGCATTCACCACCGCTACAACCTTCAGCACATATTCATCCTTATCCAGAGTCAGTGTTACGTCATAGGAGGTATCCTCCAAGGCTCTGGAAAGCTTGCTGACAGTCGATTTCTTCCCATCCAGTCTGATTTCCACATCATCATCCAGATAAAATTTCTTTTCGGTCGAGCCATCCTTGACCGTAATCTTGGAATCGGTGATATCCTTCAGCTCATATTTCTTTTCAGTTGTCTGCTTGATGCCGTTCTTGGAATATGTCACCGTGATACTGCTCATATACTGCCCTTCGTAGGTCACCTTCACAGTATCCCCTGTTTTGATATCCGAAAGAGCAATCGTCTGTCCGTTATATTTCGCCGTTACCTTTCCTTTCACCCCAAACAGGCTCAGAGAGGAACCGCTTGCCGTCATCGTCAGGAAAATATCCCCATTCTGCATCGTCTTGCAGTCGGTCACTGTCCCTGTTGCGGTTTTCTGGTTTGTTTCCGTTCCCTTGTTTTCCACCAGCTTATTATAGGATTTTACGGAAAGCACCGCCATCTCCGCACGAGTGATGTTCTTCTTGGGATTGAATTTATTATCCGAATCCCCCACCATCAAATTCACTCTGTACAGCAGCTCCAGATAGGGCACTGCCGTTGCGGAAATCGCATCCTTATCGGCATAGCCCAGTGTTGCGCCGGATTTCACGTCATACCCCTTTACGGTATCCATCGCCTTCCCGAAAATCACGCCAACATCCTCGCGATTTGCCGCCTTTGTGCCGCCCTGCAGCTTATTTAGCTCCGCCGTTGTCAGAATACTGTTTTCCAAGCCGTATGCCGTTGCCTTATACGCCCATGTCGGGATGTTATACGCGCTGATTACAGGCTTCCATTTTGTCACCGTTGCATCATTGACATCCTGCTTCGTGTATGCCTTCATGATGGAATACATCAGCTGCACCGCTTCGCAATAGGTCACGTTGTTTCTCGGCTTGCAGTAACGCTTGCCGTTTTCCTCGTAGCCGCTCATCAGCCCAAGCTCTGCCGCCTGATTCAGAAACGGCTGAAAGCCCGACCACGTCACCGTGTTGATATCCACAAAGGTTGTTGCCGCATAGGCAGGCACTGAAATACTGCCCATCAACAGACTTGCCGTTGTTGCCAAGGTTAGAATCTGCTTTGTTTTTTTCATACCTTCTGCCCCCTTCTTGTTCTCTGTTGTCTCCAAAAGGACAAACCTCTCTGTCATAATTGTATCATAAATTTCAGGAAAAAATTCTTTCAATTTCCTTAATCTTTCGCATTTTTTACGACTATCTTTTCTCTTAGACGAAAATTTTTCCGTTTTGTTCCACCCCTGTCCCCTGCTTCGCATAAACAGAAGCCATCCGGTTATCCATTAAAATCGTCACTTCATTTTTTCTTCCTCCGCCGAAGACCCTTTCGTCATTTTTCCTATACAAAACATCGGCTTTTCTTCACTTTAACATAGAAAAAGCCCCTCTGCAATCGTGATTCTGCCGATTGACAGACGGCTTTCTTTTCGGTAATGTATTTCTATAGAAACACGATTTTAAAGGAGGTATGATACCCATGAAAAAACACGAATTACAAACCCCTGCTATCCTCTTGGATCTGGATAAGCTGGAGCACAATATCCAATCCTGGCAGGCACTCTGCAACGAAAACGGCAAACAGCTGTGGCCCATGATTAAGACGCATAAAAGCACCGCCCTTGCGAAAATGCAGCTGGACGCAGGTGCAACAGGCTTTCTCTGCGGCACATTGGATGAATGTGAAATGGTTTATCAGCTTGGCGCAAAGCATATCATGTATGCTTACCCCACCGCAAACCCTGTCAATATCCGCCGCCTGCTGCCCTTTGCCAAGGATGCAGAGCTGATTATCCGTCTGGATACTGTCCGCGCGGCAGAAATTTTAAACAGTGAAGCGGAAAAAGCAGGTGTCATCGTTTCCTATACCGTCATTGTGGATATGGATTTCCACCGCTTCGGGATGCCAGCAGATGCAGTTGTGGATTTCGTAAAAACGCTTTCCTCCTTGAAAAATCTGAAATTCCGCGGCATTTCCACCCATCCCGGACAGGTTTATGGCTGCACCACAAGAGCCGCTCTGGAGGAGGTTGCTAAGCTGGAAAAGGATACCATGAAAAGGGCTGCCGATGCTCTGGCTGCGGCAGGCTTCCCCTGCGAGATCATTTCCTCCGGCTCTACCCCCACCTTTGAGATTGCCGTAAAGGATAAAACTCTCAACGTAAGCCATCCCGGCAACTATACCTTCTTCGATAACATCCAGATTTCCCTTGGCACCTGCGGCGAGGATGCTTGCTCCTTACGCGTATTGGCAACCGTTGTTTCCCATCCCTCCGAGGGGTTCTATCTCTTTGATGCCGGCTCCAAATGTCTGGGTCTGGATCAGGGGGCGCACGGAAATTCTGCCATCAAGGGCTTCGGGTATGTTGTCGGGCATCCTGAGCTGACGATTGTCGGGCTTTCCGAGGAGGTCGCAAAGGTAAAGGCAGACGGCACATGTGATTTGCAGGTCGGTGATCAGGTTGAAATCATCCCGAATCATTCCTGCTCCACCGCAAATAATACCGGCTGGTATACCTGCATGCGCGGCGATGAGATTGTAGATTTCATTGCAGTCGATGCAAGAGAAAACAGTAAGAAAAAGGGTACACTATAACACGAAAAAGGGGGTCCATTCGGACTCCCTTTTTTACTCAAAATCCCGATTTTGTGTTAATTAAAAATCTCACTGGAAACGTATGTCTTGCCGTCCTTCAGCTCACTGGGCATTGCCGCCTTCATCACCATATCGCCCTCAACTACATATTCTGCGCTGCCAAGCGTAATCTCAATGGAGGTGCCGTCCTTTTCCAGAACGATGGGCTTCTGCTTGCCCTGCCATTTTACGGTATAGCCGTTTTCCTTTGCCGCCTCTCTCAGAGGAACCATCATCTGTGCCTGCATTTTAGGCTCATTTCCCATTTCTTCCCCTGCTTCTTCTGCCTGTGTCAGCAGCAACACCAGAGAAGGTGTTGTCTGTGCAGGAATGCTTCTTGTTGTAATATCATAGAATACCAGTGCATCCTGATTCTTTACATCCTCAGCGGAAAGCTTGATTTTTGCGCCCTCCATGTTCAAAATTCTTGTTTCATCGGAAATATTCAGCTGCAGCTTATTTGTCTTATCTGTCAGGTCATCCCCGAAGTGTCCAACCATCATATTGTCCGCATCTGCATTGGCAACTACTGCTGTCACGCTGCCCAGATAAGGGGGCAGACTCATACCCATAGGGCTGTTTGCGCTGTAAACCACTGCAACCTCCATGCCCTCTGTCAAATCAGCCACTGTCTTATAGCTGCCGTCCTTTCTATCCAGAATCAGGCTGTTTGCATCAACTGCAAAGCGCAGACCGCCATTTTTGTTTTCGATTTCCACAACGGAAACACCGTCTGTTCCGGATTTCTCTACAGAAACAATCTTGCCGCTTTCGCCCAAGAATGCAGCCTTAGCCTGCTTTGTGTCCTCTGCGGTTGCCAACACGCCCTTGGTTGCCTCTGCCGCTGTGCCGCTCGCAAATGCTGTTGTGCCTGCCAGCATTGTCAGCACCATACCCATTGCCATAACCTTTGTCATATTCTTTTTCATATTCATTTCCTCCTAACTAAATGGTGTGGTATTGTTTTCTGTTTTCGTTGTATACCAATCAGACGTAATCTATTTTGCAAAAGTTCCGCTTTTTTAAAAAATTTTCAGATTTTTATTGTTTCTTTTTCCAAACAAAAAGACCTGCTATTTCATCCTTCTGAAACAGCAGATCCTTCGCTTTTATTTTTCTTCTTTTTCGTCCTCGTCCACAATTTCAATGTTATCTAGCTGTGTCTTGAAATTCGCGCGGAATTTAATCAGGAATTCCTGACGCAATAAGGTCTGCTCTTCCTTTTCCGCTTCGGTCAGACCAACGGTTTTCGCTTTCTTCGCCAGTTCATTGATACGCTTTGTCAAAGGGGTTGCCTGTTCAAACATCTTTCATCCTCCTTACGCCATTACAAATCGATAATTTCCGCATTGGCAACCGCTTCCTCCAGCAGTCTGTCCAATTCGGTCAGCTTATGCTCCGCCTTTTCAATATAATTCAGACGAGGCTTTGTCACAGGATGCTTTGCCACAAAAACAGTACAGCAGTCCTCATACGGGCGAATGGAAATTTCAAATGTACCGATTTTTTCCGCACGTTCAATGATTTCCGCCTTATCCATCCCTGCCAGAGGGCGCAGTACAGGCAAATCGCAGACTGCATTGATGACCTGAATCCCCTGCATGGTCTGGCTTGCCACCTGTCCCACGCTTTCGCCTGTCACCAGTGCCAGTGCATCATCCTTGTGTGCGATCATTTCCGCCGCACGCATCATCGCACGTTTCAGATGAATCGTCAGGCGATCATGTGCCGTGTTATCCAGAAGGTACAGCTGCAATTCCGTAAAGGGAACCACATACAGCCGAAACTCCCCTGTAAAATCCGCAATGCGCTTCGCCAGATCAATAACCTTTTCCTTCGCCCATTCGCTCGTATACGGGGGGCTGTGGAAATAAACGCCCTCCACCTCAACGCCGCGTTTTGCCATCATCCATGTTGCAACAGGGCTGTCGATGCCGCCGGAAAGCAGGCTGACTGCCTTGCCGTTGCTGCCGTAGGGCAGACCGCCGTAGGTGCGGATAGTTTTGGAATGTAAGTAGGTGCTGTTGCGAATCTCAATATTCAGCGTCACATCCGGATGCTTCACATCCACCCTCATATTCGGCATGTGATCCAGAAGATACGCCCCCACCTCCATGCTCATTTCCATGGAGTGCATGGGATAGCTTTTATTCGCACGGCGTGTATTTACCTTAAAGGTCATTTCCTTATCGCCGTAAAATTCCTGCATGTGCGCCAATGCTTCCTTGCAGATGGTATCAAAGCTGTTATCCTCCAGACGCACTCCGGGGCAGATGGAATGCAGCCCGAAGATGGTTTCCAGCTTGGGAATGGTAAAATCATAATCCAATTCGCCATCGCGATTTTCCACAATCAGGCGACCGGGGTCACGCACAACATAATAGTTACCGTAAGGGTCGAGATTTTTGCGAATCGCGGAAATCAGGCGGTTGATGAAGATATATTTATTATTGCCGCGCATGGCAATCTCACCGTATTTCACGATTAAAACCTTTTCAGCCATTATTTTCTCCTTTTCTCGCTTATCTGTTATATTTTCTGAAGAAGGGAACCAGTTCCTCCAACGCTTTCAGACATTCCTTTGCTTCCTCCACTGTATTATAGCGGCAGAAGCTGAAACGGATTGCCCCTTCAATTTCAGAGAAGGGCAGACCCATTGCCGTCAGCACAGGGCTGCCAACCTTCTTCTTACTGTCGCAGGCAGAGCCGGCAGAAACCACAATTCCCTTGCTTTCCAGTGCGTGCAGCAGTACTTCGCTTCTGAGCCCCTTGAAGGTCACATTCAGCACATAGGGGCTTGCCTCCTCCAGGCTGTCCCCGTTCAGCTGGGTATCTGGCAGAGCGAGAATCCCTTCCAGCAAGGTCTGCTTTACCTCTCTCACATGGGCAATGCTTTCCTTCATGCTCTTGAAGGCTTCGTCACACGCCACGCCCAATGCCGCCGCGCCGGGGCCGTTTTCTGTACCGGGGCGCTGTCCTCTCTGCTGTCCGCCGCCGAGCATCAGCGGTTTCACCTTCAAGCCCTTGCGCATATAGAGCATCCCAACGCCCTTCGGTCCATGAATCTTATGACCGCTCATCGTCAGCAGGTCAATTTTCATTTTTTCCACATCAATGGGGTATTTCCCGAAGGCCTGCACCGCATCCACATGATACAGGCACTTGGGGTTCTTTTCCTTAATCAGCTTGCCGATGGCAGCCGCATCCTGCACCGTTCCCGTTTCATTGTTGACCAAAATGGTGCTGACCAAAACAGTGTCGGGGCGGATGGCATTTGCCAGCTCCTCCAAGGAGATATGTCCCTGTCTGTCCACCTTCAGCCATGTGACCTCTGCACCCTTTTCCTCTAATAGCTTCATAGGATTCTTCACCGCAGGGTGTTCAATTTCCGTTGTAATAAAGTGCTGTCCCTGTCTTTTATAGCCCTCTGCCGTGCCGTAAATCGCCCAGTTGTCGCCCTCTGTGCCGCCGCTGGTAAAGAAAACCTCGTCATATTTGCAGTGAATCCCTCTCGCGATGATTTCCGCCGCATTTCTGATTTCCTTTTCCGCCGCCAGACCCATAGCACTCACAGATGCAGGGTTGCCGTATTGTTCGCAGAGCATTGTGCTCATTTTTTCCGCTACCGCAGGCAGCGCTCTTGTCGTTGCCGCATTATCAAAATAAATCATACTTGCCTCCTCAATCCAATTCATATAAAAGGATAGCTGTTGTTGTCATGCCGGCCGTTTCCGTCCGCAGGATGCGTTTCCCAAGGGTGATTGGCGTAATGCCGTTTTCCTTCGCCAGTGCGATTTCTTCCTCAGCAAAGCCGCCCTCCGGCCCGATAAAAACGCCGATGCTCTCACCCTCAAAGTCCTTCACAAATTCGCGCAGCCCCATCTTTTCTTCCCGCTCATAAGGGATAATCGCGCCATCCAGCCTTTTTGCCTCTGCAACGGCATCCTTGAATTTTAGCACCTGTCCGCCGATTTCGGGAATCTTCCCTCTGCCGCTCTGCTTTGCCGCTGCCTCGGCAATTTTCTGCCAACGCTCCAGCTTTTTGCCTTCCTTTTTATCCAGCTTCACAATGGCGCGCTCCGTGCTGACCGCAACAATCCGCTCCACGCCAAGCTCCACGCATTTCTGAATAATCAGCTCCATCCTATCCGCCTTTGGCAGTCCCTGATAAAGCGTAATTTTTGTTTTCGGCTCTGTTTCGCAGGGCGCTTTGGAGAGAATCTCCAGCTGTACCCCATCTGTCAGAGAGGAAATTCTACATTGGTAATCCATGCCCTCTCCGTCGCAAAGCGTTAGCTCCTCGCCCTCCTTCGCGCGCAGAACGGTCTTAATATGCTTTTCGTCCTCTCCATGCAGGCAAATCTGTCCTTGTGTCATGTCGATTTTATCAAAGAAAAATTTCGGCATCCCCATCACCCCACATATTTCGATGCGATGGCAACCCAGCCCTTTTTCTCACGCACATCCTGCACGTCAAAGCCGCCTGCCGCCAGTGCCGCAAGCACATCCTCTTTTCTCTCGGTAATGATACCACTCGAAAGGAAAATACCGCCGTCCTTAATATAGTCAGGCACCTGCTTCGTCAGTGCAATGATGATATCCGCCACAATGTTTGCCTCTACCATGTCATATTTTTTGCCGCTGTATTTTTCATGCAGTGCCGCATCCTCCAGAATATTCCCTGCGCAAACATGATATCTCTCTCTATGAATCTCGTTTCTGTCGCTGTTTTCATAAGCAATCGCCATGGCATTCGGGTCAATGTCCACTGCATCCGCCTCCTTCGCCTCCAACAAAAGAGAGGCAATCGAAAGAATCCCGCTGCCACAGCCGATATCCAGAACCATATCGTCCTTTTTCATGTATTTTTCAATCAGCTCCATGCAAAGCTGCGTGGTTTCGTGTGTCCCTGTGCCGAAGATATGTCCGGGGTCAATTTTCAGAATCACCTTATCGGTTTCCTCCGTCAACTCCTCCCAGGAGGGCTTAATCATGATTTTTTCGCCGACAGGGAAGGGCTTGAAATATTTCTTCCAGTTGTTCGCCCAATCCTCCTCCTGCACGTTTTTCATTTTTAACTCCAAAGAGCCTAAATCCAATTCCTTCTCACTCGCCTTCACTGCCGCCAATGCGCCCTGAATCTGTGCAAGCTGTTCTCTGCCGTAAAGGTTGTCGCGCAGGAAAAAGGTAATTCCTGTTTCCAGTTCTTCCTTTTCCTCCACCAGCTCATCTGCCACATAATCCCATTCTCTGTTGGGGTTTTCCAGAAATTCCGCAAAATCCGCCTCATCATGAATCATCAGTCCTGTCAGTCCGCACTGATACAGCACGCCCTCCACAGGCTCCAGTCCAATCTGGCTGGTCGCTACGAATACTTCAATCCATTCCATTTCAGGTTTTCTCCTTCCGTTTATCCGTTGCCCGTCAAATGTCTGAGCAAGTGCACAAATGCGTCTTTATGCATTTGCTCACCCGCTTGTCGGGACTTTTTTATAAAAAGGAAATAAAGCCGTCCTTAAATCAGCAGAACGGCTTCGTGTTATTTGTCATAGAGTTCGCATACTTCCCGATAGCTTTCCGGTGTCCCGATGTCGTAGCATTCCCCCTCAAAGGTGTAGGCATATACCTCCTTCTGCCGGTAAAGCCATGCAGGGAAATTGCCGGGGGAATCCGGCTTATTGCCTGCCGCCAGATATGCGGCGAACATGGGAACGGTTTCTTTCTTATAGAGGTATGCGGCGAATACAACCGTATTGGATTTGGGCTTTGCGGGCTTTTCCTCAATATCCAGCACCCTTCCGTTTTCATCCAGAAGGGCAATGCCGAATTGGCTCAGCGCCGCCTCGTCCTCCCAGACCTTCACGCACACACAGTCGCGGTTCTTTTCATGGAAGAAATCCACATATTCCTTCAGCGAATAGGTGAAGAAATTATCTCCTGCAATTACCATCAGGTCATCCGCAATCTGCATTTCGTCAATCACAAAGGAAATATCCCCGATTGCGCCGCGCTTATTGGAATCATCTGTTGTGCCGTCATTCAGAACGGTAATGGGTACGCGGCTTTTCGCCGTTTTTGCCCAGTCCGCAAACTGCTCTGCGAATTTATCATTGGAAACCACATAAATCGCATCCAGCTCTTTTACGGTATTCATCTTCTCTACAATATGATCAATGATTGGTTTTTTGCCAATGGGGAGCAAAGCCTTCGGCGTATGCAATGTCAGCGGATATAATCTTGTGGCATAGCCCGCCGCCAAAATAATGGCTTTCATCTTCTCTCCTCCTTCATGTTGTTTCTCTTATTCTGCCCTGCCAAACAGACCATCGCAGACTTCCTGCAGCTGCTTCGGCAGAGGAGCCGTCATTTCCTTTCCGTAAAGATAGCCCAGAGGACCCTCCTGTTCCTTCCATTCCACCCGAAGGGCATGTAAGAACTGATTGGAAAGGGCATATTCCTCTCGGAATTTTCGATTTGTCGCTTCCGAGCCGTATTTTCTGTCACCTGCAACGGGATGCCCGATTGCCTGCATGTGGGCACGAATCTGATGCGTCTTACCCGTAATCAGCTGAATTTCCAGAAGGGTATAGCCCTTTGCATGTGCAAGCGGACGATATTTCGTCATCGTTCTTGCGCCGCTTCCCTCCCGTTTGGAAATGCGCACCTGATTCTTTTCTGCATCCTTCGTCAGATAGGCGGTAATTTCGCCCGCCTCATGTATTTCCCCTGCAACCAATGTCAGATAAAACTTGTTCAGCTTGCGGCTGCGAATGATTTCATTCACCGCCTGTACGCCCTGCAGGGTTTTCCCCGCAATCACGATGCCGCTTGTGTTTCTGTCCAGTCGGTTGCAGAGTGCCGGGGTAAAGCTGCTCTCCGCCGCAGGGGTATACTGCCCCTTCTGATAAAGATAATAAAGCACCTGATCAATCAGCGTATCGGTATCACTGCTTTTTTCGGGATGTGTGAGCAGTCCTGCCGGCTTGGAAACCACCAGAATCTCGTCATCCTCATACACAATGCCGAAATGCCTTTTTGCCGCAGGCACCGTTTTTTCCTCCATAAAGGACTGCATCGTTTCCTCGGCGAGGTAAAGCCTGAGGGTATCCCCTGCCCGAAGCAGTTCGTTTCCCTCTGCCTTACCGCCGTTGTATTTGATGCGTTTTTTCCGCAGCATTTTATAAATAAAGCCCTTGGAGGCCTTATTCATATATTTCAGCAGAAACTTGTCCAGCCTTTGATTTTCCTCGTTTTTGGTAATGATAATCTCTTTCAAGGCTCTTCCCTCCGGAAAATCAGCTGTGAATCCATGCCAGATATGCGCTGATAAAGTTATCAATCTCACCATCCATCACCGCGTCCACCTTACCGGTTTCCTCGCCTGTCCGGTGATCCTTTACCAGAGTATAGGGCATAAAGATGTAGGAACGAATCTGGCTGCCCCAGCCGATTTCCTTTACATCCCCACGGATTTCCGCCAGCTTCTGCATCTGCTCCTCAATCTTGAGGGCAAGCAGCTTACTTCTCAGCATTTTGAATGCCTTATCCTTATTGGCAAACTGGCTTCTCTCCTCCTGACAGGATACCACAACCCCCGTAGGGAAGTGTGTGATACGGATTGCAGAGGAGGTCTTGTTGATGTGCTGACCGCCTGCACCGCTGGCTCTGTAGGTATCAATACGGATATCATCCGGCTTGATTTCAATTTCCGTATCATCCTCAATTTCAGGCATAACATCGCAGGACGCAAAAGAGGTCTGCCGTCTGCCTGCGCTGTCGAAGGGAGACACACGCACCAGACGGTGAATCCCCTTCTCGGATTTCAGATAGCCATAGGCATTTTCGCCGTTTACCTGAATGGTAACGGATTTCAGTCCGGCTTCATCGCCGTCCAGCATATCCAGTACCTCCACCTCGAAGCCTTCCTTCTGCGCCCATCTGGAATACATGCGGAAAAGCATATTTGTCCAGTCACACGCCTCTGTGCCGCCTGTCCCCGCATGCAGGGTAACAATGGCATTGTTGCGGTCATATTCGCCATCGAGCATCGTTGCAATGCGTAGTGCCTCGTATTCCGCAAGGAAGGAATCGTTCATTTCCTTTACTTCTTCATATACGCTGTCATCCTGCTCCTCGATGCCCATTTCGATGAGAGTCAGAATATCCTCGTAGGTTGTTACAAGGCCTTCATATTTGCCGACCTTATTTTTCAGTGCTTTCAGCTTCTGCAATGTTTTCTGGCTCTTTTCCAGATCATTCCAGAAATCGGGGTCTGCGGAAAGCTCTTCTAATTCGTTTATCTTCTCCTTCGCGCCAGCGACGTCAAAGTGAAGCCCCCATTTCCTTTAATTTTTCGTCATAAGCAGAAAGGCCCAGACGGATCTGTTCTAACTCGAACATAAAAAATCATCTCCTTCATAATGAAAATAGAATTGATTTATTAGTTGACAAAGCATCCTGCGGCTTGGGCTTGCCACCAAAGACAGTTTGTCCTATTTATCTTCCTCGGAAAAATTTTCCGTTGAAAATCGAATGAAATTGCCGCCGAAGGAGGCCGAAAAATCTTCTATCGGCACCCACCAATTCGGCTTGTTTTGCTCCAAAAAGGCAGACGGATGATGCACCAGAAAGGCTGTCAGTCTGCCGTCCTCGGTCTCATAGCCAAGCACAGGCACCAAATGTCCGCTTTTCCCGTAAACACCGCTGCCGTCCGGCTTGGGCTTGCCCCCTTGAAAAAGGGGTGCCACAGAAACCATGCAGGGATGCCCTGCATCCAGCTCCTGCTTTAAGTCCTCTGCTGTTTTTTCGCGCAGTGCCTCGCCGTAAATGCCGTAATCCGCCGCAAGCTTCGCCAGCCCCCAGTGAATCCAGCCGACACCTTCTTTATAGGCACCTGCCGCAACACCCTTTGCAATCATTGTGCCATGGCGCTCCACCTGCTTGCCAAGGCCCTCCAATATCATACGCAAGGAGGCAATACCGCAACTGCGAAAGGTCCAGCTGTCCGCCTCAGAGAAGGAGGAAAAGCCCTCCTCCTTCCATGTTTCCTGCGTCATTCTCTGGGTATAAAAAGGGAAATCCATCTGTAGCCGATATTGCTTTTTTTCTCCCATTTGTTTCCCTCTTTCTGTCCCAAATGCTGCAAAATACCTGTGCATCTGCGTAAGCAAGCTTCCGCTTTGCACAGTCGCTTGATAACGCTCTTTTTTTTCAGAAAGCCAATGGCTGAACGCCATTGCTTCCATTCGTAAGGCTCCGCCTTACTCATGTCATCAGGTTATCAAATGTCTGTGCATCTGCGCAAGCAAGCTTCCGCCTTGCACAGTCGCTTGATAACGCTTTCTTTACACATTTCTGCCACAGCACTGCTTATATTTCTTGCCGCTGCCGCAGGGGCAGGGGTCGTTTCTGCCGATTTTTTCATCAGCGCGCTTCTTCGGCTGCTTTACCGCAGAATCATCCTTATTTGTGAACATCTGCTTCGGCGGTTCCTCCTGCTTCACTTCTGTCTGGATACGCACGCGGTAAAGAATCTTCAGCGTATCCTCCTGAATATGATTGCTCATTTCCTCGAACATATCATACGCCGCAAATTTATATTCTGTCAAAGGGTCTCTCTGTGCATAGGCATGCAGCCCAATCCCCTGACGCATCTGATCCATATCATCAATATGATCCATCCATTTCTGGTCAATCACGCGCAGCATCACCACGCGCTCCAGCTCACGCATGCGTTCTTCGCCCTCAGCCTGTCCCTGACCGATTTCCTTTTCCTTCATTTCATACAGCTGATTGCCCAGCTTTGTCAGGGTTTCCTTCAGCTTATCCTTTGTCATCTGAGGCAGTGCTTCATCCTTGATATTCACCTTGCCGACAGGAATAATTGCACTCAGAGATTCGCTGAATGCCGCCATATCCCATTCCTCAGGCAGCTGGTCATCGCTCATATGTGCGTCCACCGTGCGTTCCACAACCGCGCCAATCATGCCGACAATGCTGTCTCTCAGGTTTTCACCGTAAAGCACGCGTTTTCTTTCGCCATAAATGATTTCTCTCTGCTCATTCATGACCTGGTCATATTCCAGCAAATGCTTACGAATGGCAAAGTTATTGCCCTCCACCTTTTTCTGTGCGTTTTCAATCGCTTTGGAAAGCATCCCTGCTTCAATCGGCTCGTCCTCTGTCATGCCCATCGCATCTACCAGCTTCATTGTCTTTTCGGAGCCAAACAGACGCATCAGGTCATCCTCCAGAGAGATATAGAAACGGGATTCGCCGGGGTCACCCTGACGACCGGCACGCCCACGCAGCTGGTTATCAATACGTCTGGATTCATGACGTTCCGTACCGATGATTTTCAAACCACCCAGCTCTGCAACGCCTTCGCCCAGCTTAATGTCCGTACCACGGCCGGCCATGTTTGTCGCAATCGTAACTGCGCCCATCTGCCCTGCCAGTGCAACGATTTCCGCTTCCTGTGCGTGGTACTTCGCATTCAGCACCTGATGCTTCACGCCCTCCATCTTCAGCAGCTTGCTCAGTGTTTCGGATTTTTCGATTGTAACCGTACCAACCAGTACCGGCTGTCCCTTTTCGTGCGCCGCAATGATATCTCTTACCACCGCGCGGAATTTGCCCGCCTCGGTACGATACACAACATCATCCAGATCCTTTCTCTGTATAGGGCGGTTTGTGGGAATTTCCACAACGTCCATCCCATAGATATTACGGAATTCTTCTTCCTCTGTTTTCGCCGTACCTGTCATACCGCATTTCTTAGCATATTTATTGAAATAGTTCTGGAAGGTAATCGTTGCCAGAGTTTTGCTCTCTCTGCGCACCTGTACGTTTTCCTTCGCCTCGATTGCCTGATGCAGACCGTCGGAATAGCGTCTGCCCGGCATCATACGCCCCGTAAATTCATCAACGATAACGATTTCGCCCTCATGAATCACATAATCCTTATCCAGATGCATGTTATAGTTTGCCTTCAAAGCATTGTTGATATAATGTTGCAGTTCCAGATTTTCGGGATCGGAAAGGTTGTCCACGGAGAAATATTTTTCCGCCTTTGCAACACCTTCCTGCGTCAGCACAACAGATTTCGCCTTTTCATCCAGAACGAAGTCGCCTTCCTCCTGAATTTCCTCCTTCAGAAGGGCATTCATTGCCTCATCCTCATTCAGAATACGACCCTTTTTCAGTTTTTTTACAAACAGATCTGCCACGCGATACAAATCCGTGGACTTGGAACCGCTGCCGGAAATAATCAGGGGTGTTCTGGCTTCGTCAATCAGAACAGAGTCAACCTCGTCGATGATGGCATAATGCAGGTCTCTCTGCACCATGTTTTCCTTTCGTACTACCATGTTGTCACGCAGGTAGTCAAAGCCGAACTCATTGTTTGTACCATAGGTAATATCGCAGGCATACGCCGCGCGGCGTTCGTTGTTGTCCATCCCGTTCAGGATGCAGCCCACGCTCAGCCCTAAGAAACGGAATACCTCACCCATCCAGTCAGAGTCACGCTGTGCCAGATAGTCATTGACCGTAACCACATGTACGCCCTTGCCCTCCAGCGCATTCAGATATGCAGGCAGTGTTGCCACCAGTGTTTTACCTTCACCTGTTCTCATCTCGGCAATACGTCCCTGATGCATCACGATGCCGCCCATCAGCTGTACGGGAAAATGCTTCATATTCAGCACATTGGGACGGGAAGCCGCCTCTCTTACCACTGCATACGCCTCAGGCAGAATATCATCCAGTGTTTCGCCCTTTGCCAGACGATCCTTAAATTCCTGTGTCTTTCCTCTCAGCTCTTCATCCGAAAGGTTTTCATACTGGGGGCCCAGTGCTTCAATCTTCGCCACGATGGGCTTGATTTTCTTGATTTCCTTTTCACTGTAGTTCCCAAATATTTTTTCCAAGAAACCCATTTGGTTCACCTCATTTTTCTTTTCTCACATGTGCCGAAAGCAGACAGCCACTCGATAGGCACACTTTTACATTATTATAGTATAGCAGAAGAACACCCCCGTACACAAGGAAAACTTGCGCATTTCAGGGGATGTTCAAAAAGTTTTAAGAAATCTTTATATAAATTTCACATTTTTTCTCAATACCACTATTCTTCTGACGAAAAACAGCGCATTTTGTTCCGCTTCTGCTTTATTTCTCTGATTTCGACTCAAGCGCCGCCTTCTTCCAGCATTTATAGCACATCGGACGATAGCTTTCGTTGCCCCCCAGAAGGAACTGCTCTCCTTCGGTAACAACTCTGCCCTCCGCGTCAATTCTTGCGTTCACCATAGCCTTACCGCCACAGGTGCAGACCGTTTTCAGCTCTGTCACGGAATCTGCCAACTCAAACAGCCTTGCACTGCCGGGGAACAATCTTGTCCGAAAATCTGTCCGCAGTCCAAAGCAGAACACAGGCACATTGTAATAATCCACAATCTCCCGTAGCTGCTCCACATGGGCAGGCTGTAAAAACTGCGCCTCATCCACAATAATCACATCATAAAATTCCCGTTCTCTGTCACGGAAAACCTCATATAAATCCATATCATCGTTAATCACATCCGCAGGCTGCTCCAGCCCAATGCGAGAATGTACCTTATCTGCGCCATAGCGCGTATCTGCCGCAGGCTTCATCAGCCAGACGCGCATCCCCTGTTCCTCGTAGTTGAATTTCGTAATGAGTGCCTGTGCCGATTTGGAGCTGCCCATCACGCCGTATCTGAAATATAATTTTGCCATACACAAACCCCCTTCTTCTGTTTTTCTTCTCAATTTCCCTGTTATGATACCACAATCCTCGCCCCTTGGCGAGTGACACTCTCCCCAAAAATTCTTTTGCTTTTTGCTTTCTTTTCTCAAAAAAAAGAGTATACTGTCTAAAGAAGATAAAATGACAAAAATATAACAAAATGATACCCACCAAAAATTCAGATTGGAGATGACTTTGTTGATTACAGATTTAACCCGGGGCAGCAGCCGAAAAATGCTCTGGATGTTTTCCATTCCCATGCTGCTGAGCGTTGCCTTTCAGCAGGTTTATCAAATTGCAGACAGCATCATTGCCGGGCAGTTCATCGGTGAAGCCGCGCTTGCGGCAGTCGGTGCATCCCACCCCATCACTATGATTTTCATGGCAGTTGCCGTTGGCAGCAATATCGGCTGTGCCGTTGTGGTTTCCCGCCTGTTCGGGGCAAAAAAATACAGCGCACTCAAAACGGCTATCTGCACCATCTTCTGCGCCTGTCTTGCGGTCAGCGTGGTTCTGACGCTTGTCGGCATTTTCGGCGGAAGTGCCATGCTTCGCCTCATCCGCACCCCTGCCGATGTTTTCGCCGATGCATCGCTTTATCTGAAAATCTATATTTACGGATTCCTCTTTCTGTATCTTTATAATATCTGCAATGGCATCTTCACCTCTCTGGGGGACAGCCGTACGCCGCTGTATTTCCTCATCGGCTCCTCCATAAGTAATATTCTTCTGGATATTATCTTCGTAGTCTGGCTGAAAATGGGGGTTGCCGGTGTTGCATGGGCAACCTTCGCCGCACAGGGCGCGGCATCCGTGCTCGCCTTTCTTACGCTGGTGCATCGCATCAAGCAATTAAGAAGCACCGAGCCGTATGCAAAATTTTCCGCAGAAATGCTTGTACAGGTTACCATCGTTGCCATTCCAAGTATTTTGCAGCAATGCTTTGTTTCCGTCGGGAATCTTTTCGTGCAGTCTGCCGTCAATAGCTATGGCTCTGCCGTTGTTGCAGGGTTTTCTGCCTGCCAGAAGCTGAATACCTTTGCCGTCACCTGTATGACAACCCTGTCCAACGGCGTTTCCTCCTTCACCGCTCAGAACCTTGGCGCAGCTAAAAAGGAACGGGTTTCCGAAGGCTTTCGGGCGGGGGCGCTCCTCGGTATTCTGGTCTGCGTACCGTTTTTCCTGTTCTATTTCTTCTTCGGCCGCACCGCCATGGGGCTGTTTCTGGATGAAAGCAGTGCTGCCGCAATTCAGGCAGGTGTAGACTATATGCACATCGTCACCCCCTTCTATTTCATCGTAACGATTAAGGTCATGTGTGATGGGGTGCTGCGCGGTGGCAGTGCCATGCTCTATTTCATGACAACCACATTCACCGACCTCTTCCTGCGTGTGGCGTTGGCGTTTCTCTTTGCAAAAGGGCTTGGTCTCGGCGCAACCGGCATCTGGATGGCATGGCCCTTCGGCTGGACACTTTCCGCCCTTCTTTCCATTTTCTTCTATCGTTTAAAGCCTTGGCTGAAAAAAGAGCTCTGATACCAAAAAATGCACTACGAAATCGTAGTGCATTTTTTGACTTATTTATCCTCTTTGATATTCTTTTTCCGAATGTTTTCCTCAATCAGCTCTCTTGTATATTCCCAAATTTCCGCCGAACCCAATTCCGTTTTCGCCTGTCTCCCCCAGACCTGACTGCGGCTCACCCTATGCGCACGCCAATCTCCACCGTCATTGGCATTATTCAGCAGCAGCGGCTGAAAATTATCCATCACATGCGCAAATCTTGCCTCTGGTGTTTCATTCGCTTCAAATTCTTCAAATAATCCGCGCAGCTCATCTCTCTGGTCATCGGGCAGTAAGCCGAAAATCCGCTCTGCCGCCTTTTCCTCCCGTTCCGCCTGCGTTGCCAGCCCTGCCGTATCGTAGGCATAGGTGTCCCCTGCATCAATCTCCACAATATCATGAATCAGCGCCATCATCATCGTTTTCGCAAGGTCAAATTCCGCATTTGCGTATTCCTTCAGCAGATAAATCATCATCGCCATGTGCCACGCATGCTCGGCATCATTTTCCCTTCTGCCGTGCCCGCTCAAGTGCGTCTGCCTGAGAATATTCTTCTCCTTGTCCGCCTCCAGAATAAACGCTACCTGCTTCTTAAATCGTTTTCTGTCCATCGTTCTCCCTCTTTCTTCATAAGAAAAGCCTTAGACCTTTCGGTCTAAGGCTCAGGAACTCGTCTGTTTATTTTTCTGCTTCAGCAAGTCAAAATCCTGATTTCAACTTATTTTTAATATTCGGGCTCAATCAGACCGTAGGTGCCGTTCTTTCTCTTATAAACCACACTTACCTCGTCTGTCTCCGCATCGCGGAATACAAAGAAGCTATGCCCTACCAATTCCATTTCCATAACAGCCTCTTCCGCATCCATAGGCTTTACGGCAAAACGCTTTACCTTCTCAATTTTTACCAGAGGCTCGTCATCCAGACTTTCCTCAGGCACCAGAATTGCCGCATATTCTGCCGCATAGGCATCTGCGCCGTTTCTGATTTTGGTGCGCATCCGTTTTTTATAACGGACAACCTGCCCCTCCAGAATATCCACCGTTTTATCCATAGCGGCTGTCATGTCCGCATCCTGCACCTCTGCCCGTGCATACCTTTTATTCATAGGAATGGTTACTTCCACCGTAGCAACCTGTTTTTCCAAGCTTAATGTGATGGTTGCCTCTGTGTCCGCAGGGAACAACTTGGCAATTCGATCCATCTTCTTTTCTACCATTTCCTTTGTTTTGTCCCATACATCGATGTTTTTCCCAATAATGTTATAACGCATACTAACAACTCCCTTCGGGATTCTCTCATCTTCTCAGAGAATCAAAAACATATATCCAATCGGCACCGTGCCGATGAGATTCAAAAGTAATCAAAATGGATTTCTTGTTTATTTCTTGTTTATTTGTTATATTCTCCGTTATTTCGTAAAATCCTTCTTTCTTTTGAAAAAAATATTTGAATTTTCGATTTTTTTCGCAAGAGCATCAAAAAAGGGTTGTAGGCTTTTTCTGCTTTCGTTTCCATAATCTGATTTATGGAATCGGATACTTTTTCCGCAGAAGCAGAAACGGCGGATTCTCAGGCTTTTCAAATTTCCACAAAAAACGACATTCCTCTCCATTTTTCCACAAATTTTTTTTATACAACCTGTGGATATTGTGAATAACCTTGTGGAAAACTTACGTTTCAAGGATTTTTATTGTGGATAAAACGTGGAATTTATCCACGTTTTCCACAGTCACATTCTTCTGTTCATATCTGCCATAGGTTCACATAATCTTCCATCTCTCAAAAAGAAAAAGCCCTTCATTCTTTTTTTATCGCCGCATTAAGGCTGATTCATAACCTGAAAAATATAGAATTTCAGATAATAGGATTCCTCTGCCGCCCAGAGAATCGGGTGATCGGGTGCCTGATGGCGATATTCCACCTGACGCAGGCGTTTATGCACATTCTTTGCCGCCTGCCTGATGGTCTGAGTGAACAATTCATAGGTCATAAAATGCGAGCAGGAGCAGGTTGCCAGAAAGCCGCCGTCCTTCAGCAGCTTCATGGCGCGCAGGTTGATTTCGCGATAGCCCTTAACCGCATTCTTGACAGAGCTTCTGGACTTTGTAAAGGCAGGAGGATCAAGAATGATTACATCGAATTTTCTGCCCTCTGCTTCGAGTCTGGGCAGCAGCGCAAACACGTCCTCGCACTGAAATTTCACAACCTCCTGCAAGCCATTCAGCTTGGCATTCTCCGTTGCCTGATCCACCGCAAGCTGGCTTGCATCAATCCCCAGCACGCTTTTTGCCCCTGCAATGCCTGCATTCAGCGCAAAGGAGCCTGTATGGGTAAAGCAGTCCAGCACATCCATTCCCTGACAAATTTTATGAATGGACAGTCGATTATATTTCTGGTCAAGGAAAAAGCCGGTTTTCTGCCCTTCCTCCACATCAACGATATATTTTACGCCGTTTTCCACAATCTGCACCTTGGTATCAAAGGGTTCGCTGAGGAAGCCCTTCCAAGGCTGCATGCCCTCCTGCCTGCGCACCTTCGCATCACTGCGTTCATACACGCCGCGGATATGGATGCCGTCCTCCAGCATAGCTTCGATGAGCAGGCGCAGAATCGTTTCCTTCATGCGGTCAATCCCCATCGCAAGAGACTGTACCACAAGCACATCGGAGAATTTATCCACAACCAGACCGGGCAGAAAATCCGCTTCCCCGAAAATAACACGGCAGGAGGAAATATCCACCGTCCGTTTGCGGTAATTCCATGCCGCCTCTACTCTGGCGCGCAGAAATACCTCATCAATCACCGCATCCTTATTTCTGCTCATCATACGAATGGTGATTTTGGAATTGTTATTATAAAAGCCTGTCCCCATGGGATAGCCGTCAAAATCCTGCACCGCAATCAGCTCGCCATTGACCGCATCCTCCGTCACTGCGGCAATTTCATTATCGAATATCCAAAGACCGCCCGCCTTAAGCATACGCCCTTCGCCCTTTTTCAATGTTGCAACAGGTAAACCCATCAGCCTTCTCCTTTCTGAATAAAAACCCTTCCTGCGAAAAAAAGGAGTATCTCCCGATACTCCTTTTCATTTTGCTTATCTTACTTATCCGCTTATCAGACTTGCTTAGTTTGCGTAGTTATTGAAGTAATTCTGAACCAGAACGATAGGGGTACCCTTATCACCGGAACCACTTGTCAGGTCACACAGGGAACCAATCAGGTCTGTCAGGCGGCGAGGTGTGGTACCTTCGGATGCCATCTGTCCCTTCAGATTTGCTTCTTTTGCCTTAATTGCATTCTTGATTGCATCTGCCAGTGCATCGCCGTTCAGGTCAGCGAAATCGTTATCTGCCAGATATTTCAGCTTCAGTTCATTGGGCAGACCGTTCAGACCATCTGTATAGCCTGCGCCGACAACGGGGTCAGCCAACTCCCAAATCTTACCAACGGGATCCTTGAATGCGCCGTCGCCATAAACCATAGCCTCTACCTTTACGCCGGTGCGTGCGATGATTTCCTTCTGGATTTTTTCTGCAACCTCCTGTGCGTTCTTAGGGAACAGTTTGATGGTTGTTTCTGTTGCCTTATTGGAGCCCAGCAGACCGTACTCTGCATTGTAGCCGCTGCCGTTTACGGGTGCGTTCAGGATTTCTGCCAGTGTCAGAACCTTTTCGCCGCCCTTTGCCAGAATACGACGTTTGGAGCGTTCTCTGTTGTGAATATCACAGCACAGCACGTTCTTTGTATACTTTACGATTGCTTCGGGGTGGTTTGCGAATACGATTTCAGCTTCTGCGCCTTCCTCTTCAATCAGACCCTTGTAGTATTCTACATAGTCAACGCCTGTGAAGGGGTGCTTCACATAACCGAATGCCTTACGGTATTCATCCAGAGACAGCACGTCTGTGTAGGGATTTACGCCGCTGTCATCCAGAATATCCATATCAAACAGGTGGTTGCCTACTTCATCGGAAGGATAGCTCAGCATCAGCACTACCTTCTTTGCGCCCTTTGCGATACCTCTCAGGCAGATTGCAAAACGGTTTCTGCTGAGGATGGGGAATACAACACCGACTGTTTCACCGCCCAGCTTTGCTTTTACGTCTGCCGCAATATCCTCTGTGGATGCGTAGTTGCCATCTGCACGAGCAACAACTGCCTCTGTTACACAGATTACATCTCTTTCATGCAGCTGGAAACCATCCTGCTCCACTGCCGCCAGAACGGAATCTGCTACGATTTTAACGATGTCATCCCCTTCACGGATGATAGGTGCTTTGATACCTCTGGAAATTGTTCCTGCCATAGTGTAAAACCTCCTGAAAAATTCGATTTATTTCTCACAGGCGTTCTGCCTGCTTTGATCGAATGATTTTTGCCATTGTGCAAAGCGGAAACCCGAATCCCATTTTCTGCAAGCAGAATGGTCTTCCTAAGGAAAAAAACGGCTTTCTCCGCTATAAATGTAAAAAGATCCCACGAAAACGCGGGATCGATGGCAAAATTTCTAGTCATGGTGTGATGAAAGTACATTCGATCACCGACGCACTCATTCTACCAAGAAAAGCGCACACTTGTCAATAATATCCCACTTGTTTTCTATAAAAATATCTTATATCAATCATAATTTTTCATTTAGACTTCCTCCATCCGAGCCGCCGTATCCAAGGCAATTTCCATCATCTGGGTGAAGGTATTCTGTCTCTCCTCGGCTGTGGTGGCTTCGCCTGTAATCAGATGGTCGGAAATGGTAACAATGGTCAGCGCGCGTTTGCCTGCCCTTGCCGCCTCCAGATACAGTGCGGTCGATTCCATTTCCACCGCAAGCGTACCCATTTTCGCCCAGGAAACGGTTTCCGCCATGCCGCCCTCGTTATAGAATGCATCAGAGCAGAGGAGATTGCCAACGTGCATTTCAATTTTCCTTGCCTTCGCGCAGTCCACCGCTGTGGAAAGAAGCGTATAATCCGCTGTGGGGGCTAAGGTGCCGGGCATGTGATATTGCTCGGCATAGCTTGAGGTTGTGTTGGAGCCGATGCCTGCCACGATATCGCGCACCTTCAGCCTTTCGGACAATGCCCCCGCGGAGCCGATGCGGATAATGTTTTCCACATCATAGAAATTGAATAATTCATGGCTGTAGATACCGATGGAAGGGCAGCCCATGCCGCTTGCCATAACAGAAACCCTTTTGCCCTTATATAGACCCGTATAGCCGAGAATCCCACGGGTGTGGTTGACCTCCACGGCATCGGTCAGAAATGTTTCCGCAATGAATTTCGCCCGTAAAGGGTCGCCGGGCATCAATACTGTTTTTGCAAAATCGCCTTTTTCGGCAGAAATATGAGGTGTTGCCATATCCATTCCCTCCTTATTGTTATTGAAGCTTGCTATTGAAAATTTTTCTCGTTTCTCAAATCGTTTCTTATTTTTCCTCGCGCAGGCTTTTTAAAAGAGAAATCTCTTTGGCGTAGCCCGCCGCCTCGTTCGGTGTTTCCAGATAAAACGGCAGATGGCACAGCTTCGGGTGGTTGATAATATTTGCAATGCCTGCCAGACCAAGCGTACCCTCACCGATTTTCTCGTGTCTGTCCTTATGACTGCCGATGGGATTCTTGCTGTCGTTCAGGTGAATGGCTTTCAGCCTGTCCAAGCCGATGATGTCATCAAACACCTGCAGAACGCCGTCCAAATCCCCGATGATGTCATAGCCGCCATCATACACATGGCAGGTATCCAGACAAACGCCCATGCGCTCCTTCTGCTCTACTCTGTCCAAAATGGCGCGCAGCTCCTCAAAGCTTCTGCCGACCTCACTGCCCTTCCCTGCCATGGTTTCCAGAAGGACGAGGGTTTTGCCGCCTGCCGAAAGAATATCGTTCAATGCGTCCGCAATCAAAGGAATCCCGATTTCCACTCCCTGCTTCACATGGCTGCCGGGGTGGAAATTAAACATCACATCGGGCAGAAGCTCCAGCCTTGCCAAGTCCTCCTTCATGGTATTTCTGGCGAAGGTGCGCAAATCCTCCTTCGCGGCACAGGGGTTCATGGTATAGGGTGCATGGGCAAGCAGTGTGCCGAAGCGGTGCTCCGCATGAAAGGCATTGTATTTTTCGATATCCTCTAAATCCAGCGCCTTGACAGAGCCGCCTCTGGGGTTTCTGGTGAAAAACTGGAACACATTCGCCCCAAGCTTCACTGCCTCCTTCCCCATGGCAAGATAGCCCTTGGCGGCAGATAAATGACAGCCGATATAAAACATAGTTGTCCTCCTTAGCCGATATAATACACGATATTGGTAAATTCCGTCATGCTTTCCCCGCGGTTGCAGTAGGTATGGGGCTGGGTGCAGTCAAAATGGATGAAATCCCCTTCTCTGAGGAGATATTCCTCGCCGCCGTAACGCAGAACCATTTCCCCTCGCGTCACCAGAAGATATTCATGCGTATTCATGCCATGCCCTTCGGAAGTGTATTCCTTATGTGCATCCAATTCGCCGTTGAAAAACTCAAAATCGCGTGCAGGGTTGGCTGTATTGTAATGATAGGCACGATAGCCGTCATACTCCGCAATAACGCTTTCCTCTTTTCGAATCAGCAGAGGCGCATCAATCTGCTCATCAATCAGCTTTGTATAGGAAACCTGTAAGCCACCTGCGATCTTCCAGAGAGTGTTGATGGTAGGGTTGGATTCGCCCTTCTCAATCTGGCTGAGCATAACCTTGCTGACACCGGAAAGCTCCGACAGCTTTCCCAAACTGAAGCCACGCTCTGCGCGCAGCCGTTTTAAATTGACAGCAATAATTTCATTCAGATTCATGGAGGAACCTCCTTTCTTCTCTTTTTTTATTTTACCCTGTTCTTCCTCTTTCCGCAAGCAAAACAACGCTTGCGGCTTTGCGTCTGCCGCCGTATAATTGTCTGAGCTGAAACAAACGGAAACAAACGGAAAAAGAAAAGGAAAAGAGACCATGAAGGAAAAACTGCTTACATTTTTCAAAAAAGAAACGATACTCTGCATCGCCTGCCTGCTGGCGGCGCTTTCGGCATACATTGTGCCGCCCGATGCAGCGTATCTTGGCTATGTTGATACAAGGGTGCTGATTCTGCTTTTCTCGCTGATGGCAGTATTGGCAGGCTTTCGTGCGCTTGGCATCTTCGACCGCATGGCAAATCTGCTTCTGGCAAGGGCGAAAAAAATGCGGCAGCTAGCGCTGACCCTAGTCATGCTGTGCTTTTTTTCCGCGATGCTTGTGACCAATGATGTGGCACTGATTACCTTTGTGCCGTTCACGATTTTACTGCTGCAACGCGTGCATTTAGAGGAAAAGTTAATTCCCGTTATTGTTCTGCAAACGATTGCCGCCAATCTTGGCAGTATGCTGACCCCTGTTGGCAATCCGCAGAATCTCTATCTTTATACCATTTCGGGGATTGGGGTCGGGGCGTTTTTCAGAATTACCCTGCCGTTTGTTCTCGTGTCCTTCTTTCTGCTGCTTCTGCTCTGCTTTTTGCAGGGAAACACCTCCTTAGCCACACAGCCGCAGACAACGCCACCCACACGGACAAGAGCAGAAAAACAACAGCTTTTCGGCTTGACGGTGCTGTTTTTTCTTTGCCTGCTGGCAGTTTTCCGCATCCTGCCCATTCTGCCGCTGTTGGCGTTGTCACTGGTGTGGTTTCTGCTGTTTCAAAAAGGGATTCTGAAAGAGGTGGATTACTGCCTGCTGCTCACGTTTGTATTTTTCTTTATCCTGATTGGGAATCTGGGACGTATTTCCGCCATACGGGAAGCCCTTCAAGCACTGCTCTATGGCAGAGAGGTGCTTGTTTCTTTTCTGAGCTGTCAGCTCATCAGCAATGTGCCTGCGGCGGTTCTGCTTTCAGAATTTACCGACCGATATGACCTTTTGCTTGCAGGGGTGAATATCGGTGGTCTGGGGACATTGATTGCCTCTATGGCAAGTCTGATTTCCTATAAATATTTCGCACAGATACCGAATGTCGGAAAGGGGAAATATCTGCTCTGGTTTACCCTTGCGAATCTTCTGTTTGCGATAGTTCTGCTGGGGCTTGCAGCTTTGCTCCCCTCCTGACTGCAAAGGGCGATTTTATTGCATTTTATCATAGCCTCCTCTGCCCAAAAAGTATTCCAAAAGGCAAAAAGCTATGCTAAAATAAAAAAATATCAAATCCCTTTGAACGAACGAGGTGCATCGCATGCCGAAACGAAAGCAGGATTTTAACACCATATACATATCTGAACGATTACAGGAGGCACTGCGCCCAATTTCGCGCTGTGCGCTGACAGCTGTGGTTGCGCCAATGGGCTATGGCAAAACAACCGCTGTCAACTGGTATCTTGCGGAGCGCGGGAAAGAGGAAAACGCGCGCATCATCCGTATCAGCGTCTATTCCGACAATCTCGCAATTTTCTGGAAAAGCGTACAGGATGCCTTTTTGCGTGCAGGGCTTTCCATTTTGCTGGATTACCCCTGCCCGACGGATGCCGCCGGCGGCAGTCTGCTGGCAGATGACCTTTGCCATGCGCTTGCAGGAGAGAAGCCATGCTATCTTTTCATTGACGATTTTCATCTGCTGACAGATGTACACACCGCTGCCTTTCTCTGCACGCTGGCGAACCGTCTGCCCGAAAATGTGCATGTCATTGTAGCAAGCCGCGACCGTTTTCTGCCCTTTGCGGCACAGGTACGTCTGGGCGGCAGGCTCTGTCAGCTTGGCACGGCAGAGCTGCGTCTGAACCATGCAGAGCTTGCCGTTTATGCACACCGCTGTGGCACTGCCCTTTCGGATGCAGAAATTTCCTCCCTGCTTTATACGAGTGAGGGTTGGTTTTCCGCAATTTATCTGCATCTGCGTACGCTTGCGGAACGCGGCACTTTGCCCAACCGTAAATCCGATATCTACACCATGTTTACCGCCGCAATGATTGCGCCCCTGCCTGTGGATGCAAGAGAATTCCTCGCGGTTATGGGGCTTGCGGATGAATTTACGCTGGAAATGGCGCACTTTATTACAGAAACTCCCCATACAGAAAAGCTGCTGACCACACTGACGGAGCAAAATGCCTTTGTGAAGCGTCTGCCCGATGGGAAGGTCTATCGTTTTCACCACATGATGAAGGAATGTGCAAAGCGCACCTTTCACACGCTGCCGCCCGAAAAGCAAGCGGTGTACCGCAGCCGTTTTGGTATCTGGTATGAGGAGCACCGCCAATATCTGCATGCCATGGCGGCGTATCGGCAAGGCAGAAATTATGATGCTCTGCTTCGCATTGTGGAGCAGGATGCAGGCATCCTGCTTTCCTCTCTGTCGCCCAAAGCAGTGCTGAAGGCAATCGAGGAGTGTCCCGTTTCGATTCTGAAGGAGCATCCGCTCGCAATTCTCGTGCTGATGCGCAGTATGTTCAACTGGCGGCTGATTCCCGAAATGATGCGGATGAAGGAGCTTCTGCTGACCGCTATCGCAGAGCATCCGGAGCTGCCGGAGCAGGAAAAGGGAAACCTTCTGGGAGAATGTGACCTGATTCTCAGCTTCCTGATGTATAATGACATCAGTGCTATGAGCAGGCTCCACCGCAGCGCAAGCAAGCAGATGTCCCGTCCTGCCGTCAGCATACAGAACGTCGGCGGCTGGTCATTTGGCTCGCCCTCGGTTCTGATGATGTATCACAGAGAGCCCGGCGCACTCAAAAAGGAGCTTGCCGAAATGGAGGAATGTATGCCCCATTATTACAAAATCACGAATGGACATGGACAGGGGGCAGAAAAAATCATGTCCGCTGAAGCATATTTTTTACAGGGAAAATTTACAGACGCGCAGATTGCTCTGGAGCAGGCGTATGCCCAAATTGAAGGAAATGGACAGGAAAACATTGCCCTCTGCTGCGATTTTCTGGCAAGACGGCTTTCCCTCTGCATCGAAACAGAGGAACGAGCTTCCTTCGCGGCACGGCGTGCGTATCTTCTGAAGCAGCATAATACCGCATGGCTGAATATTTTCAATGCGACTGCCGCCTATTACTATGCCCTGCTGGGGGAAACAGAGGAAATCCCCGAAATTTTCCGCACGCACACGCTTTTCTCCGTCAATATTCTTGTTCCCGGCAAGCCCATGATAGAAATGGTTGAAAATCAGGTTTATCTGGCGCAGGGTGCTTATGCAAAGGTCATCGGGCGGAGCGAGGGATTGCTTGCCGCCTGTGCAGGGCTACAGTATGCCTTGGTGGCGCTGCATCTGCGGATACAGACCGCGGCGGCGTATGCCATGCTCGGAAAAACAGAGGAGGCGCAGGCGCTTCTTTTGCAGGCCTTGCAGGAGGCAGAGCCCGATGAGTTTCTTCTGCCCTTCGTGGAAAATTACCGCTATATCAAAAAAACGCTCGAAAAGCTGCCGCAAACGCCCCTCCTTGCGCGCATCCAACGGCTTGGAAAGGCATCCGAACAGCGGCAGAAGCAGCTTTCCGCGCATCGTCCTGCATCCCTTGTCGCGCTGACGGAACGGGAATATGAAATCGTGAAGCTGATGGCAAGCCGCCTGCGGAATCGGGAAATTGCGGAAAAGCTGTTCCTTTCCGAGGGGAGCGTCAAGCAATATATCAATCAGATTTATTCCAAGCTACAGATTGAAGGGGATACCCATAGCAAGAGAAAACAGCTCTTTCAATTACTGGAAGAAAAAACCTAACTTTTGGTTAATAGCCTTTTAGATTTTATCCATCGTACAATAACAGTACGGTGGATTTTTTATTTATTTTTTCAAGAAGGGAGGGCATACCCACAGGGATGGAAAGGTTATTTTTTAGACTATGATAAAAAGGAGGAATACTATGATAAAACGAATATACAGCAGCCTGCTTGCGCTGGTTATGGTGGTAGGGCTGCTGCCGACGACAGCATGGGCGGATGAGCCCGATGCCGGTTCCGGCACGACAACCACAATCAGTCGATTTAATTGTCCTACAGGTTGTACCGTAACAACAACGAACGGTACATCATTCAGCCATAGTGACAGCAGTTGTCCATACGCAGATGACAGCCGATACTGCTCGGAATGTGGCTATTTGACACATGATACAGAAACTGACACCTATACACACAAAGATGACTGCTCGCTCAAAGATAAGACCCAGCCACCTGTAACGTGTATCAGTTGCGGTGAAACAGAAGATAACCATAAGAAAATCTGTCGTTTCACCTGCCCGACCACCGGCTGTACCGTAACGTATGACGGAACAGACTACACGCACAATGCTTCAAGTTGCCTCTATAAAGACCCCGAAGTATATTGTACAGAGTGTGGGTACATGACCTATTCCCAAGAGGACGATGATTATTACCATGCTGATGATTGCTCCATCGGCAAGGAAAATCAGGATAAACCCAGCATTGGGGGCGACGATGCCCCTGGGCCGATTGATCAGGAATATCTAGTCAATGGTGTTACCTATTTCGGCGTAGACAGCGACCATTTCGCAGATAGTACAAAGCTGTTTATTCAGGATATGCTTTCTGCAAGAAACAAAAAGCTTGACAATAAATCCACTGCGGCTTTATGGCAGTATCTGGCTTATTGTATTCAGGATGACCACGGCAGAGGTACCGGCACAGGCAAATTCAAGCGTCAGTTTGATGATGTACTGAAAGAGGGCTTAGCTTATGCCACAGGCAGCACAGGCACCTATGCTGTTAATCACCACAGCGGAGACAACAACTACAACGTTCGTTCCAGCGGACTGATTTATGCAAACTCTGTGGCAGCGGCAACAGTTGCTATGGAAAAAAATGTACACGAAGGTTATAAGGATGCCGGCGGCAAAAGAGGTAGCTCTGTTAAAGAGAACGAATCCCTTCGCAATGATACCGATCCGGATGATGTTTTCTGGATGGCAACCGGTGCATATAAAACCAGCGGCAAAAACAAAAAGGGGCATTATCAGGCATTGGGCGTATTGTTCAGTGATTTTACCATTACAACCATTCTGCCCGAGGATGATGGAAACTTCTATCAGACCACTACCAGCACCCCCAAGGCAAACAGCAATACCTATGCTTCCAATGTAAAGAACATGACGAATGTTCCTGTCAGCGCACAGCAGGAGATTTCCAATACAACCTCCACAACAGCAACAAGTACGATTAGCGGCAGTAAGTCCTATGGCTTTGAAGAAAGCCTGGAGGTCGGCTATGAAGTCGGTCTGCTGGGCGGCAAGGGTCACGCAAATCTCACCTTTACCGCTTCTCAGACCATCGAAAGCGGATGGTCGGAGGAAAAATCCAAATCCGATGAGCAGACAACAACCTATAACGTTGGCGTTGAGCTTCCTGCTTACACAAACATCATGATGAAGCAGAACGAAAGCGAAGCCACAACAACAACGAAATATAACTGCCCGGTTGCGCTGAACTTCAACGTAACAATCGTAGAATATACATTAGACCCCAGCTACAATAACGCAGACCCCCGCACACAGGTGCTTGCCACCTTCGGTGCAAATGCAAGAAAAAACCTGCGTCAGCGCGGCGTGGTTGAATTCACACTGACAGACCCCAACGGCATTACTTGGGAAAAACTGTACAATAATCATAGCGGCTTGCGGAATATTGTAGAAACTCAGCTTGCAGCAACTGCGCCGATGGCTTCCGCAGGTGCAACCTTTACCGTTGTGGATAAGGCAGTGACAAGCGAAATCAGCGGTCTTGCACCCATTTATTCGCTGAGACAGATCAAAACTATAAATGATGTGATGGAATATAATCTTTCCACCGGAGAATATCTATATGTGGATACCATTGGACTGGAAGGTCTGAATGCCCAAAATGCGGTATATTACGGCTTCAATCCGGAAAAGGGTCACTGGATTCTGGTGGATGCAAAGGGTAAGGAACTGAACGATGTCTCCGATGACTACATTGCTAAACTGGATACCGATTCCGTAACAGGCTACACGAAGCTGATTGCAGGTAAGACAGAAGGCATCGTTTATCTGAAATATGTCATTGACGAGGATGTTTATGCAACGGCGGAAAAACCTAAGTCCTATGCTACGAATAATAGCCTGCATTCCACAGCTATGATTGCAGTCAATGTCTCCAGAGAAGCATTTAACGAAGGAACAATCACCATTGCAGGCGAATTAACAGGCATTGCCGGTGACCCTGCAAAGGCAATCGAAGGCAAGGATGGTCTGACGGTTGAAATCAGAGACCCCAGTATGAAAAAGCATAGCCGCCCTGTTGTATGGGATGCACAAGAGTTACCCACTGACGGCATTACAGTTAAAAATAACCAGATTTCCTTTACAAAAGAAGGCACCTTCCATGTACGCGCAAAAACAGGAGAGGTTTTCTCGGATTGGTATGAAGTAACCGCTCTTCCCGCAAGAAAACTGACAACGATTACAATTCCCGAAATGCTTACAGTTGACTATAAACTTGAGCATACAGTTAATCTTGCCGCACTTCAGGTTTCCTATAAAGACCAGTATGGCGCAGATTGGACACCGGTTCCCGCTCTGACATGGTCCTGTGCAGATGAAGGCGTATCTATTGATGAGAATGGCGTACTTACCATTCCTTCTGTTGGTACGTATACCGTAACAGCAGAGGGTGGCGGCATTGCCTCTAACACCATGACCATCACTGTAATCGACAGCACCACGAAAGTGACTGCTTTCACCCCCGAAGCAAGAATGCTTTCCTCCTCCGGCGGTTCTGTGGAATTTACAATCACCGGCGCATACCTGCCGGATACCGGTATCTTGATTCAGGCAAATGATTCCATCAAAGCCATGACCACCGGTACAGCTACGGAACAGAAAGCTACATTGACTTTCCCTGCAAATGATACAGAAAATGATCAACCCTATACCGTTACAAATAGTCTGGACAGCAGAACTGCTGCTGTAACCGTAGCGAAGAAGTACTCCGGTGGTTCTTCCTCCGGTGGCGGCGGCGGTGGTGGCGGCGGTACAGCCAAATCCGCTTATATGATTACCGTTGAAAACACCAAAAACGGTGAGGTGGTCTCCAGCCACAAGACAGCCGACAAGGGAGATACCGTTACATTGACTGCTACTCCCGATAAGGGCTATGCTATTCGACGCATAATCGTTACAGACAGCAGTGATCAGAAGCTGACACTGACCGAAAAGGATAGCAAATATACCTTCACAATGCCCTCCTCCAACGTGACCGTTAAAACCACATTCATCATGGATAAGTCCAAAGATGAGGAGCCAAATCCCTTCGCGGACGTTTCCGCAAGCAGCTACTACTATAATGCAGTTCAGTGGGCAGTGAAGAATGGCACTACCGGCGGCACATCTGCCACAACCTTCTCCCCCGATGCTCCCTGCACACGCGCGCAGGCGGTAACCTTCCTGTGGAGAGCGGCAGGCAGTCCTGCACCTAGCAGCACAGAAATGCCCTTCGCAGATGTACCTACGGATGCCTACTATTATAATGCGGTACTGTGGGCAGTCGAAAACGGCATTACCGACGGTACCTCCGCTACAACCTTCTCCCCCGACGCTCCTTGCTCCCGTGGACAGATTGTTGCCTTCCTGTGGCGCAGCAAGCAGTCCCCTATGGTTGTAGCAGAAAATCCGTTTATGGATGTGAATGCAGCGGATTATTACCATAATGCAGTGCTTTGGGCGGCAGAAAACGGCATTACCGGCGGCACAGGCGCAAATACCTTCAGCCCCGATGCTCCCTGCACACGCGCACAGATTGTAACATTCCTGTATCGCGCATTGCATAAGTAACCCCCTTCCCCAACTGCCTTTCTGTTGGGATATAAAAAACGGCGTAACCGAAATCGGTTACGCCGCTTTTAGTATAAATTATTTTATTAACATCTTTTTATTTCTCTGCCGGAACTTCCTTATCCCCGTACAATTTACGGATAGCAAGAATTACAACAACCATGGAAACGATTGCGATAGGCAGGTTGATCATCCAATTCTGGATGAGTGCCGCCAGAACGTAGTTCACAGCGGAAACAGCCGCTACAGTCAGTGCATAGGGCAGCTGTGTGGATACATGGTTGATGTGGTCACACTGCGCACCTGTGGATGCCATGATGGTGGTATCGGAAATAGGAGAGCAATGGTCACCGCAAACCGCACCTGCTAATGTAGCCGCTACGGTAATGGTCAGCATTTCACTGCCTGTCTGCATAATAGGCACAACGATAGGCAGGAGAATACCGAAGGTACCCCAGGAGGTACCTGTTGCAAATGCAAGGAACACCGCGATACAGAATACGATAATGGGGATAAAGACCTGCAAAACGCCTGTGCTGTTTGCCAGAATACCCGCAACGAATACATCCGCGCCCAGAAGCCCTGTGATACCGGACAGTGTCCATGCAAATGTCAGAATCATGATGGCAGGAACCATTGCCTTAAAGCCTTCGGGAAGCGCTTCCATGAACTGATGGAAGGTCAGCACGCGGCGAGGGATATACAGCAAGAAGGTAATCAAAAGTGCCGCAGAGGAGCCAAGCAGAAGGCCTGTAGGTGCAGAGCAGTTTGCAAAGGCATTGATGAAGCTTTCGCCTTCAAAGAAGCCGCCTGTATAAATCATACCGATGATACAGCAGATAATCAGCACAATAACGGGCAGAACCAGATCGATAACCTTGCCGTTGCCCACTACCTCGGATTCCGCCTCTGCACTTGCAAAGGGTCTTGCATCTGTGGTATAGAGATCATTGTTCAGCTGTGCATTTCTTTCATGCTCCAGCATAGGACCGAAGTCTGTATTTGTGATGGTCAGTGTCAGCATTGCTACAATACTCAGCAGTGCATAGAAGTTATAGGGGATAGATCTGATGAACAACTCCAGACCATTCATACCCTCAACTACACCGGCTACTGCCGCAGCCCAGGAGGAAATGGGAGCAATGATACAGATAGGAGCCGCTGTTGCATCGATGATATACGCAAGCTTCGCTCTGGAAACCTTATGCGTATCCGTAACGGGACGCATAACAGAGCCTACGGTCAGGCAGTTGAAATAGTCATCCACGAATACCAGAACGCCCAGCAGGAAGGTGGACAGCAGTGCGCCCCTTCTTGTTTTGATTGCCTTAACTGCCCAACGACCATACGCCGCAGAGCCGCCTGCCTTATTCATCAGCGCAACCATGATACCCAGAACAACAAGGAAAATCAGAATCCCCACATTGCCGCTGTCGGAAAGCTTTGCCAGCATACCGCCGTCTGTGATATCAGTGAAAATCGTCAGATAGGTCAGCTTGGGGCTGAAGTTCGCATAGAACAGACCGCCGACCACGATACCGATGAACAAAGAGGAATAAACCTCCTTTGTAATCAGTGCCAGAATGATTGCAACCAGCGGAGGCACCAAAGACCATGCGGTTGCATACATTTTACTTGTGTGCTCCGCCGCTTCTGCATCGCCCGCAAAAACGGTTACGGACATGGCTGCCGCTACCAGAACAACCACAAAGAGCGTTCCCAGCCATGTTTTTTTGATGTTGCTTTTTGTTTTCATAACCCTTCTCCTTTCAGAAAATCTTAAATGATAAAAACAGTAATAAAGGAATAAATAAGATGATATCGGTTGTCCCCAAATTTCGGAAACAAAAAAGCCCTGCGCAAAGCGCACGGCATCAGAAACATAAAAATATGCTGAAATTCCGATAGCGCTCCACATCCGTGACAGTACATTACATTTTTTGCAATGTCCCAGCAGCTTCTTCCCTTGGGCAGAAAAAGCCACTTCGGCAACGCCGCCTTTCCCCCTCCTGCCGCCCACGGCTCTATTGGGAGAGGATACTCATCGTCATTGCACCTCTATCTTCCTTATTTGTTGTCTGACGTTTCCGTCGGACTATTCTTCATTCATAACATACCGAAGCACTAAAGTCAAGCCTTTCTGTAAAAAAGAACAGGTTTTACGGTTTTTTGTTGACTTTTGCGCGAAAACAAGGGCAAACGGTTTTTCTGCGGATACATTCCTTCTTTTGCATCGACAATACACGCCACCTCTGTTTTTTATTCACATATTCGCGTGAATATTGCATAAACTATGTATACAATACACATATACACAGCTTCTATCGGAATTATCAAAGCATTTTTTTGCAGAACAGCAGCAAATTCTATATAGTTTTTGCAGATTTCTGCTCTGATTTTTGTCTATTTTATCTCTCGTATTTTTATTTCTCTCCGTTCTCGCTCTGCAATTCGCTAAAATTGAATAATTATACATATATTTATTGACTTCACCCATAAGGAGTATATAATAAGAATAAATCATCATTACCATGGGGTAATCATTTATTTCGGAAGAAAAAGAAAGGAAGGAACAGCCTGATGAAGCATAAGGTATACATCGACGGGCAGGCAGGCACAACAGGTCTGCAGCTGCGTCAGAAGCTGCAAAATCACAAAGATGTGGAAATCCTCTTAATCAGCGAGGAGCTGCGAAAGGATGAGGCAGAGCGAAAAAGACTGATGAACGAGGCAGAAGTTGTTTTTCTCTGTCTGCCGGATGATGCGGCAAGAGAGGCGGTTAAGCTGGTGGAAAACCCGAACACCTGCATTATTGACGCAAGCACAGCCCACCGCACAGATCCCGATTGGGTATACGGCTTTCCTGAGCTTTCCCCTCTGCATAAGGAAAAAATCAGGCATGCAAAGCGCATTGCCAACCCCGGCTGCCATGCCACAGGCTTTATTGCGGCGGTTTATCCCCTCATTCGGCTTGGTATCATCGGGAAGGATTATCCCTTGACAGCGCACAGTCTGACAGGCTACAGCGGCGGTGGCAAGGCAATGATTGCCGAATATGAAGCGGAGAACCGCTCTCCCCTGTTCGACAGCCCCAGACAGTACGGTTTGGGACAGCAGCATAAGCATCTGCCCGAAATGCAGTATGTGACAGGGATTGATACACCGCCTGTGTTCTGCCCCATCGTTGTGGATTATTACAGCGGCATGGCAACCTGCATCCCTCTGATTGCCTCTTTATTCAAAAAGAAGGTGACAAAGGACGAGCTATTGGCACTGCTGACAGAATATTATAAGGATGCAAAGCTTATCAGTGTCGGCACAGAGGAAACGAACTTCTTGGCATCCAATCCCCTGAGTGATACGAATGAGCTCAAGCTCTATGTTGAAGGGAATGATGAGAGAATGACGCTCATCAGCGTATTCGACAATCTGGGCAAGGGCGCATCCGGCGCAGCAGTAGAAAACATGAATCTTGTATTAGGTCTGGATGAAACGACCGGTTTACTATAAGGAGGAAATACTATGCAAAAGATAAACAGCGGTGTCACAGCACCCAAGGGCTTTCTTGCCGGCGGGGTGCATTGTGGCGTAAAAACAAACAATACCGCCAAAAAGGATATTGCTATCATTTACAGCGAAAAGCCCTGCACAGCAGCAGCGGTTTATACACAGAATAAGGTTTTCGGCGCACCCATCACCGTAACCAGACGAAACATTGCGGACGGCATGGCGCAGGCAGTTGTCTGCAACAGCGGCAATGCGAACACCTGCAATGCGGACGGCGTGGAAAAGGCAGAGAAAATGTGTGTTCTGGCAGCAGAAGCACTGCATCTGAAGCCGGAGGATATCATTGTAGCCTCTACCGGTGTCATCGGGCAGGTGCTTCCCATCGAGCCCATCGAAAAGGGCATTACGGCACTGGCTCCCATCATTTCCAGAGAGGGCAATCTGGATGCCGTGCAGGCCATCATGACCACAGACACCAAGCCCAAGGAAGAGGCTTATGAAATCGAGATTGGCGGAAAAACAGTCAAAATCGGCGCAATGGCAAAGGGCAGCGGCATGATTCACCCCAACATGGCGACCATGCTTGGCTTCCTGACCACAGATGCGGCAATCACAACGTCAATGCTGCAAAAGGCACTGAAATTGGCAGTCGATGATACCTTCAACATGGTCAGCGTAGACGGCGATACCTCCACAAATGATATGGTTTCCATCATGGCAAACGGCATGGCAGAAAACCCCGTCATCGACAAGGAAGGCGCAGATTTTGATTTATTCGTTGCAGTTGTCAAGGAAATCTGCACCTCTATGGCAAAGAAGATTGCCGGTGACGGCGAGGGTGCAACAAAATTAGTGGAATGTACCGTTACAGGCGCACCAACCATTCCTCTGGCAAAGGCGATTGCGAAATCCGTAATCACCTCCAGCCTGACAAAGGCGGCAATGTTCGGCGCGGATGCCAACTGGGGGCGTATTCTCTGTGCGATTGGGTATACAGAGGGTGACTTTGCCGTAGATACCATTCAAGTGGATATTTCCTCGCCCAAGGGCAGTATTCTGGTCTGCGAAAACGGTGCAGGCGTTGCCTTTGATGAGGATAAGGCGAAAGAAATCCTTCTGGAGGATGCGATACATATTGAGATTGCAATGAAGCAGGGCGATGCAAGCGCAACCGCTTGGGGCTGCGACCTGACATACGATTATGTGAAGATCAACGGGGATTATCGCACTTGATACCATAAAACCGTGGGATTCCATCCCACACCCTGCTTGAATGAAGCCCTCAAGAAAAGCAAAGGAGAAAGGTAATGGAAGATATGAATATAAACAGCGTAAAGGCGAAGGTGCTAACAGCCGCCCTGCCTTATATCCAAAAATACAACGGAAAAACAGTTGTTGTAAAATACGGCGGCAACGCCATGATTCACCCCCTGCTGAAAAAAGCTGTCATGAGCGACATTATCCTGCTGAAGCTGGTCGGCATCAACATCGTTCTGGTGCATGGCGGCGGCCCCGAAATCAGCAGCATGCTGGAGCGTCTGGATATCCCCTCCAGATTTGTGAATGGTCTGCGGTATACGGATGAGGAAACCATTGAAATCGTGCAAATGGTGCTTTCCGGCAAAACCAACAAGGATCTGGTTTCCCTGATTGAACAGCTGGGCGGCACGGCAATCGGCATGTGCGGCATTGATGCAGGCATGATTCAGGCGAAAAAGCTGGAGGGCGATTACGGCTATGTCGGCGATATCACCCACATCAACACAGAACCCATTGAAAATGCCATTGCGAACGGCTATATCCCCGTTATCGCGACCGTCGGCACAGATTTAGACGGCAATGTATACAACATCAATGCCGACACTGCCGCCGCAGAAATCGCAACAGCCCTGCAGGCAGAAAACATCATCACGCTGACCGATATCCGTGGGCTTTTGCAGGATGTGGATGATCCCGATTCTCTGATTTCCACTGTCACCATGGACGATATTCCCGCTCTGATGGAAAGAGGGATTATCAGCGGCGGCATGATTCCCAAAATCAAGGGTCTGGAGGCCGCAATCAAGGCAGGCGTAAAGAAGGCCGTTATGATTGACGGCAGAATCGAACATTCCATCCTCATCGAAATATTCTCCGATGAAGGGATCGGCACAATGTTTACAAAATAAAAAAGCATGGAAAAAGCACGGAAAGAAGGAATTTCAATGAGCTTTGAAGATATTAAAAAACTGGATGACGCTTATGTCATGCACACCTATGGGCGATACAATCTGGCAATCGACCACGGCAAGGGCGCAATCTGTTATGACCCTGCCGGCAAATCCTATATTGACTTCACCAGCGGCATCGGGGTAAATTCCCTCGGCTTCGCGGATGATGGCTGGGTTGCGGCAGTCACGGCACAGCTGAATAAATTACAGCATATCTCCAACCTGTATTATACAGAGCCCTGCGTTCTGGCAGCAAAGCTAATCTGCGAAAAAAGCGGCATGAAAAAGGTATTCTTCGGCAACAGCGGCGCAGAGGCAAACGAAGGCGTGATTAAGGCGGCAAGAAAATACTCCTTCCAGAAATACGGTGAAGGCAGAAGTAAAATCGTCGCTCTGGAAAACTCCTTCCATGGCAGAACCATGGCGGCACTTTCCGCAACAGGGCAGAACGTATATCACAACTTCTTCTTCCCCTTTGTGGACGGCTTTGTGTTCGCAAAGGCAAATGACACAGAAGATATGCTTTCCAAACTGACAGACGATGTCTGCGCCGTTATGATGGAACTGGTGCAGGGTGAAGGCGGCGTTATGCCTTTGGAGAAGGAATATGTGCAGGCAGTTTATGCGGCCTGTCAGAAAAAGGATATTCTCTTTATCGTAGACGAGGTACAGACAGGTGTCGGCAGAACAGGCACCTTCTACAGCTATCAGCAGTTCGGGATTCAGCCCGATTTAGTATCCTCCGCAAAGGGTCTGGGCGGCGGTCTGCCGATCGGTGCGGTGCTGTTCGGTGAAAAAACACAGGATACCCTGATTCCCGGTGACCACGGCTCCACCTTCGGCGGCAACCCCGTTGTCTGCGCCGGTGCGGTTGAGGTGCTGAACCGCATGGATGATACCTTCCTGCAGAACGTAACCGCAAAGGGCAGACACATGCGCAAGGAAATCGAAAAAATGCCTCATGTAACAAGCGTTGCTGGCATGGGCATGATGCTCGGCATTGAACTGGATATTGACGTAAAGCCTGTGGTGACGGCACTGATGGAAAACGGACTTCTGGTGCTGACCGCAAAGCACAAAATGCGTCTGCTCCCCCCTCTGAATATTGCGCAGACAGAGCTGGAAAAAGGGCTTTCCATTTTGAAAAACACGCTTGCGGCACTTTGATTTCAAACGTAAATAGGGTATAATGATACCTATCACTGGCATAAAAACCCGACAGGGGTTGGGAAGGGACAGCGTCCCTCGGAAAGAGAGGAACAACTATGAAACATTTTTTGAAGCTGTTGGACTGCACAACAGAGGAAATTTATGAACTGCTTGATCTGGCGGCAACCATGAAGCAGTATGTCAAGGAAGGTAAGGAGCATCATTTCCTGAAGGGCAAAACACTGGGTATGATTTTTGAAAAATCCTCCACCCGTACCCGTATTTCCTTTGAAACAGGGATGTATCAGTTGGGCGGCCATGCGCTGTTTATCAGTGCAAGGGATTCCCAGATCGGCAGAGGCGAGCCCACACAGGATACTGCACGCGTCATGAGCCGTATGCTGGATGGCATTATGATTCGTACCTTTGAGCAGAAGGAAGTGGAAATGCTTGCCGAATACGGCTCCATTCCCATCATCAATGGGCTGACAGACCTGTGTCACCCCTGTCAGGTTATGGCAGACCTGCTGACCATCCGCGAACACAAGGGTAAGCTGGAAGGACTGACCATGTGCTATATCGGCGACGGCAACAACATGGCAAACTCCCTCATCGTCGGCGGTCTGAAAACAGGCATGAACGTGCAGATTGCCTGCCCCGAGGGCTATCGTCCCAACCCTATGGTAATGGATTTTGCAGCGCAGTATCCCGATAAGTTCTCTATCACAGATGACCCCATGACAGCCGCAAAGGATGCCGATGTTGTCATCACAGACTGCTGGACCTCTATGGGACAGGAGGAGGAAAAGAAAATCAGAGAAAAGGCATTTGCAGGCTATCAGGTAAATAAAGAGCTGATGGGTGTTACAAAGGCAGATGCTATGGTGCTGCACTGTCTGCCTGCTTATCGCGAACAGGAAATCACAACAGAGGTTTTCGAGGCGCATGCAAACGAAATTTTCGACGAAGCGGAAAACAGACTCCATGCACAGAAGGCAGTTCTTGTAAAATTACTGGGTTAAGACAAACAAAAAAGGATAAATCTTCATTCCGAAGATTTATCCTTTTTATTATGCCTGATCGCAGAAATCATTCCTTCATATCCGGATTCAGCTCATGCCATTTTCTATGGTGCGCCTTCATGCAGTCAAAGGTTTCCTCGCTCAGGATATGCTCCATCCGGCAAGCATCCTGCAATGCAGTTTTTTCGCTTACCCCAATATCCATCAGCAGATGGGAAATCACACAATGCTTTTCATAGGTACCCTCTGCCAGTGCCTTGCCCTTTTCTGTCAGCACGATACGACCCTTATCCTCTATCTGCACATAGCCCTCCGCCTTCAGCTTTTTCATGGCATTGGAAATGCTGGGCTTGCTGAAGCCCATTTCCAACGCAACATCCACCGAGCGCACAAAGCCTGTTTTCTGATTTAAAACATAAATCGTCTCCAGATAATTTTCCATAGATTCCTGTGTTTTCATACGGGTTCCCCCCTTCTTCTTCCTTCTATATTAACAAAAATAAGTACAATTTACAATATTTTTCTGTTGTTCTTTGTGTTTTGCATACAGCCTTTAAAAAATTCTATGGGTTTGATTGCATTTTTTTATTGATATTTGGTTGAAAATCATGTATGATGTATATAAGAAAAAACGAGAGCGGCAAATCCTTTTTCCGTTCTTGTATTTTAAGTATGCTTGCTTCTGTAGTTTGAGGTTTTTCTCCTAACTTCAAGCTATTTTGAATCAAACTTTTCATCTCTTCTTGTCATTGCTTCCCAAGCGTAAAAAAGCACCCCCTTTATCGTTTTTTTGCGTGGCAATGGCAACCCTTACGCGGCACCTTCTCCCCCAAGAAGGTGCCGTTCCCCTTTTACGCAGAAATGCTCCGCGAAAACCCACTGAACATTTTTTCATTTTATGCAGAATGAACTGTATTTTATAAATCTTCCCCTTTCTGTCTCTGTGTAGTATGATAAAAGCAATCACTATACAGCATTGATAGAAAAGAGGGTATTTTTATGTACAGAACATTATACAGCCCACAGGGCGGACGCATTATCCTGGATGGACGCGAGGTTATCAATATGGCCTCCAATAACTACCTTGGCCTAGCCAACCATCCTGCCGTTGTTGCTGCCGCAAAGGAGGCTTTGGAAAAATACGGCGTTGCCACAACCGCAAGCAGAAACATCTGCGGCAATTATCCCGTGCATGATGAGCTGGAGGAAAAGCTGGCAAAATTCAAGGGCGTAGAGGCAACACTGGTATTCAACTGCGGCGTAACCGCAAACTCCGGTCTGATTCCACAGCTGGTCGGCAAGGGTGATTTTATCTACAGCGATGAACTGAACCATGGCTCCATCATTGACGGCTGTCGCTTATCCGGCGCGAAAATCAAGGTGTTCCGCCACATGGATATGGCACATCTGGAAGAGCTGCTGCAGGAGCCTGTCGAAGGCAAACGGCTCATCATCACAGACGGCGTATTCAGCATGGACGGCGACCTTGCCCCCCTGCCTAAAATGGCAGATCTGGCAGATCAATACAACGCTCTCCTGGTGGTAGATGATGCCCATGGGGATGGCGTAATGGGCCCTGCCGGCAGAGGTACGGTAGACCATTTCGGTCTGCGCGACCGCATCATCATTGAAACAGGCTCTCTCTCCAAGGCATTCGGCTCCGCAGGCGGCTTTGTGGCAGGCCCGAAGGAGTTCATCGAGGCACTGCGTCCCAAGGCAAGAAGCTTTATCTTCACCGCTTCCCCAATGGCTCCCTGCCTGACAGCGGCGGCAGCAAAGGCTGTAGATCTGGTCATGGAAAATACGGCACTGGTAGATAAGCTGTGGGAAAACCGCAATTACTTTGCCGACCGCCTGAGCAAGCTCGGCTTGAATATCGGCACATCCGTCACACCTGTTATCCCGATTATCGTCGGCGATGCCGAAAAGGCGCAGAAGCTCAGTGAAATGATGTATGAACGAGGCGTTTATGCACAGGCCCTGCAATTCCCCATGGTACCCAGAGGAACCGCACGCCTGCGTACCATCCTTTCCGCAGACCACACCAAAGAGGATCTGGACAAGGTTGTGGACGCACTGGAGGAATGTGCGAAGGCGCTTGACTTAATCAGATAAAAACAAAATCCCCTTTGCTGAACGAAATCCGTTCGGCAAACGGGGTTATTTTTATGCCTCATTCCTTATTTCTTCCTGCCGAAGAACCGCTTCCCGCCGCTCTGTCTGTTCAGTCCTCAGTTGCTTCGGGCAGGCATGGCGTTAAAGCGAATCACATAAAAAAAGAAGCCCTGAAAAATCAAGGCTTCTTCGCTGCACCCGACAGGATTCGAACCTGCGGCCTTTCGGTCCGGAGCCGAACGCTCTATCCCCTGAGCTACGGGTGCGTAAGGGCTGTGTTTCAGCCCGTTTTTCTATTCTACATGGAATCGTGGAAAATGTCAATTCCTTTCCCCCTGTTTCCTTTCGTCAAAAGCCGCTTCATTTTAAACAATCTCTACCGAAGGCAGCTGCCAGATTTCATCGGCATACTGACGAATGGTACGGTCAGAAGAAAATTTGCCGCTCTCTGCCGTATTAAGAATTGCCATCCGCACCCATTTTTCCTCATCGCGGTAGGCTCTGTCGATGTCCCACTGTGCGCGTGCATAATCGGCGTAATCCTCCAGAACGAAGTATTCATCCGCTCTGCCGCCGCAGCCGTTCAGCAGTGCATCGTACAGCTCACGGAACAGATTGGTATCGGGGTCAAATGTGCCGTCAATCAGGCTTGTCAGTGCCATCCGCACCTCCTGATTCATGTTATAGACCATCCATGGATCATACCCCTCCTGTGTCTTCTGCTGCACCTCTGCCGCGCTCATGCCGAAGATAAAGATATTGTCTCTGCCGACCTCCTCGCAGATTTCCACATTTGCACCATCCATCGTGCCGATTGTCAGCGCACCGTTCAGCATAAACTTCATATTGCCTGTACCGGAGGCCTCCTTGCCCGCAGTCGAAATCTGCTCGCTGACATCTGCTGCCGGAATCATCTTTTCTGCCAGAGAAACACGGTAGTTTTCCATAAATACCACCTTAATCTTACCATGAATGGTCGGGTCGTTATTCACCACATCCGCAACAGCGTTAATCAGCTTAATGATGAGCTTCGCTCTGTGGTAGCCTGCCGCCGCCTTTGCCCCGAAAATAAAGGTTCTGGGTATCATATCCAGTCCGGGGTTCATCTTCAGGTGGTTATACAGCCCAATGACATGCAGGATATTCAGCAGCTGTCTTTTATATTCATGCAGACGCTTCACCTGAATATCAAAAATGGAATCAGGATTGATATCAATCCCCTTTGTTTCCTTGATATATTGCGCCAATGCAATTTTGTTTTCCTTCTTGATTGCCGTAAATCGGCTGCGGAAGGTAGCATCCTCTGCATAAGGTACCAGCTTTTTCAGCTCATCCAGATTGGTAATCCAGCCCTTGCCGATGGTTTCGGTAATCAGCTCTGCCAGCTTCGGATTGGCATGGAGCAGCCATCTTCTCTGGGTAATGCCGTTTGTTTTGTTATTGAATTTTTCGGGATACAGCTCATAAAAATCATGCAGCTCCTGCTTTTTCAGAATTTCCGTATGCAGTGCCGCTACCCCGTTGACAGAATGACTCCCGACGATTGCCAGAAATGCCATGCGAATCTGCCCATCTGCAATGATTGCCATTTTTCTGATTTTATCGGGATTGTTCCCATATTTTTCCGTCAGCTCCAGAACGAAACGGCGGTTGATTTCCTCCACAATCTGATAAATACGAGGGAGCAGGCGGCTGAATAATTCCATCGGCCATTTTTCCAACGCTTCGGACATAATCGTGTGATTGGTATATGCACAGACCCTTCTTGTAATATCCCATGCCTGATCCCAAGGCAAATCATTTTCATCCACCAGCACACGCATCAGCTCCGCCACCGCCATGCTGGGGTGGGTATCATTCAGCTGAAATGCCACCTTATCGGGCAGTTCGTTGAAATCAGTATGCTTTTTCTTGAAGCGCGCAATCACACGCTGCACCGTTGCGGAAATGAAGAAATACTGCTGCCGCAGACGCAGCTCCTTCCCCTGTATATGCTCATCCGCAGGATACAGCACATCCGTCAGCGTATTGGCAAGCAGCTCCTCCTCCGCCGCCTTCTGATAATTGCCCTCATTGAAGGATTTCAAATCCAGTCTGGTTTTGGGCTTTGCCTCCCATAGACGCAGGGTATTTACAGTATTATTGCCATACCCAATCACCGGATAATCATACGGGATTGCCGTTACAGACTGATAATTTTCCTGCACAAAGCGATATTCGCCGTTGCCCTTTTCCACTGCGCGCACATTGCCGCCGAATTTGACCTCAACGGCATATTCGTTCCGTTTAATGCCCCAGGGGTCGCCGTTTTCCAGCCAGTTATCCGGCACCTCGACCTGATAGCCGTTTTCAATCCGCTGCTCAAAGATGCCGTAATGATAGCGAATCCCACAGCCGTAAGCCGGCAGGGAAAGCGTGGAAAGGGATTCCAGAAAGCAGGCCGCCAATCTACCAAGGCCGCCGTTGCCAAGGCCGGGGTCGGGCTCCGCCTCCTCCACCATATTGTAATCAATGCCCAGCTCCGCAAAAACCTCCTTCACCTCATCGAACATTTCCAGATTGATCAGTGCATTGCCAAAGAAACGCCCCATCAGAAATTCCATGGAGAGGTAATAAACCACCTTTGCATCCCTTTCATAATATTCATCATGGGTTTTCATCCACTTATCGGTAATCACATCGCGCACAGCAAACACTGCCGCCTGATACAGCTCCTCAGGCGATGCATTTTCCAGTGTTTTGCGGTACAGCGTTTTCACATTTTCCCGAATGAGCTTCTTCAGTTCCTTTTTTTCAATTCGTTCCATAATAAACCCCCTTAAGGTTTTCTCTATTTCTACAAAAATTTTGTTTTGTATGCTATTCTGTACATTTTCCTTTTCATCATACCAAAAAAAAGAAGGCTTGGCAAATTTCTCCTTTTTTCCGCTACAATAGCGGCGAAAAGAGAAATACTCCCACAAGAAAGCCACCTGCGCTAAAAAGTGCGTTTCGTATGGAAACAGGCTCAGGCAAAATGCCTGCCGAGGCATGATACAGCCCCACGCCGCCCAGAAACGCCAGCGGAAATACGGGAATCTCCCATGAGAAGCAGACCGCCGCCGTCAGAAAAAGAAACAGCGCGCGCCGCAAAAGCACATCCCATGGAAGATATTTCTCTGCCAGAAATCCCGTCCCGCAGCCTGCCGCCGCACAGCCTGCCGCACCCCAGAACCGCGCCGTACCCATGGCAGACGGCAAAACTGCGAAGCAGAGCATCGCCAGATAAGCCCCCTCCAAAAAGCAAAGGACAGCACCCGCGGCGTTCCGCCTCTCTGCCGTCCTTATCATCATCAGATACCCCACCAGAAGGAGCACCCAGAACTTTTCCATAAAATCACCCCATCATACCCTCTTAGAAAAAGGATATGGCAGGGACAAAGCCTTCATGCCGCATCAGAGCGCAAAAACAATCCCCACAATGGCACTCAGCACGATATAAAAAATCGGGTGCTTTTTCCATTTATTCGTTGCGAACAGCAGCACCACAAACAGAATACATTCCTCAATGCCGATATAGCTGCCAAAATTGGAAAGCGTTAAATCAGATAGCGCCGTAGAATGAAACAGCGCCCCAATCAGCACGCCAAAGCCTGCCGCCGCAATCAGCCCCATAACCGCAGGGCGCAGTCCGTAAAACGCATACTCCACATATTTATTGCTGCGGAATTTTTCCAGCACCTTGGAAATCAGAATAATAATGATAACTGAGGGCAACACCAGACCAAAGGTTGCCGCAATGCTGCCGATAACGCCGCTGTGCTGAAAGCCCGTATAGGTTGCCATATTGATGCCCAAGGGGCCGGGGGTCGATTCCGAAACAGCAATCATATCGGGAATCTGCTTCGCGGAAAACCATGGATATTTATCCGCCAGACGGTAGAGGAAGGGCAGCGTTGCCAGACCGCCGCCGATGGAAAACAGCCCAATCTTGAAGAATTCAAAAATCAAAATCAGAAGGCTCATCATTTCTCCTTCGCCTCCCTTCCGCAGGAAACAGCAATGCCGAGAATCGCCGCCGCCAGCACAATCCAGACAGGGGAAATATCCACCCATACGGATACAAAGAAGGAAACCGCCGCAATCACCACACAAAGCTTATCCACGATGGATTTTTTCCGCAGTCCCATCACGGCATTGAGAATCAGCACGCTGACCACAACGCGAATCCCTGCAAAGGCATGCTGCACCACTGCCAGCTCCGCAAAGTTTTTCAGCACTGCCGCAATGAACATCACAATACACAGCGACGGGAACACACTCCCGACCGTTGCCGCAATCGCGCCCGGTATGCCCTTCTGCTTATAGCCGATAAAGGTCGCCGTATTGATAAAAATAACGCCGGGGGTGCATTGCCCGATTGCAAAATAATCCAGCATTTCATCCTCTGTTGCCCATTGGCGCTTTTCTACAACCTCCTTCTGCAGCATCGGCAGCATAGCATAGCCGCCGCCAAAGGTAAAGCCGCCAATGCGTGCAAAAGAAGAAAATAATTCCCACAATTCTTTCATTGCTATCCTCTTTTCTTCTCTTATGTCTCCTGCATTTTCGCCATTCGGTCTGTCGTTGCGAGGGTATCCATCATTTCATTCAAATCGCCATCCATAATGGCATCAATCTTATGCAGTGTCAGTCCAATGCGGTGGTCTGTCACCCTGCCCTGCGGGAAGTTATAGGTGCGGATACGCTCACTTCTGTCCCCTGTGCCGACCTGCGAGCGTCTGTCGGCGGAAATTGCCGCATCATGCGCGCGCCGCTCCCGTTCATATACACGGGCATACAGCACCTTTAACGCCTGCTCCTTATTCTTGAGCTGCGATTTCTCATTCTGACAGGTAACCACAATCCCCGTCGGGATATGCGTCATCCGCACCGCAGAATCCGTTGTATTGACACACTGACCGCCGTTGCCCGATGCACGGAACACATCCACGCGCACATCGTTCATATCAATATGCACATCGACCTCCTCCGCCTCCGGCAGCACTGCCACCGTCACCGTTGAGGTATGCACGCGCCCGCCGCTTTCCGTCACCGGCACACGCTGCACACGATGCACGCCGCTTTCGTATTTCAGTCGAGAATATGCTCCCTCGCCCTTTATCATAAAGGAAATTTCCTTAAAACCGCCAAGGTCGCTCTCGCTCGTATTCATAATTTCTATCTTCCATTTTCTCCGCTCTGCATAGCGCGCATACATGCGGAATAAATCCCCTGCAAACAATGCTGCCTCATCGCCACCTGCGCCGCCGCGGATTTCCATGATAACATTCTTTTCATCATTGGGGTCCTTGGGAATCAGCAAAAGCGTCAGCTCCTGCTTCAGCGTTTCCGCCTTTTCCTTGTTTTCCGCCAGCTCCTCCTTCAAAAGCTCCCGAAAATCCTCCTCCTGCTTTTCCTCCAGCATGGCAAGGCTTTCGGCAATCCCTTCCTTCGCCTGCTTATACTCCCGATATTTCTCCACAATGGGAGTCATATCGCTGTATTCCTTCATCCGCTTGCGCCATTCTGTCTGATTGGCAATCACGTCGGGGTCGTTAATCTGTTCCGCCAAGTCCTCATATTTTGTCTCGATTTCCGCCAAACGGTCTAACATTTTTATGCCCCCTCCTTCTTTCCTGTATATCTCCCAAAGGCAACCCTGTCCAGTCCTGCCAGGTCCTGTCGGATGCCGATTTCCGTATAGCCAAAGTCTGCCAAAAGCGTGCGCAGGGCTTCGCCTTGGTCATAGCCAATCTCAAAAAAGAGCCATCCGCCCTCCTTCAGCCATGCTCTGCCCTCTGCCACAATCGCACGGTAAAAATCCAGACCGTCCGCACCGCCATCCAGTGCATTGATGGGTTCAAAGTCCTTCACTTCAGTCATCAGCCCTGCGATATCCTCCTTGGGAATATAGGGCGGATTGGAAACAATCGCATCCAGCTGCCCTCTCCACTGCGCAGGCACATTTTGAAATAAATCACTCTCGTAAAACGAAATTTCCGCATGATTTGCCGCCGCGTTTTTCGTTGCATAGCCTAACGCCTTCCGGCTGATATCCACCGCCAGAACATATTCAAATTTCCCGTAATGGGACAGGCTGACAGGAATACAGCCGCTCCCCGTCCCGATATCCAGAATCGTCCGCAGTGGTTCTGTCTGCTGCTTCTCCAGAATGGTTTCCACAAGAATTTCCGTATCCCATCTGGGAATCAGCACGCCCTCGCCCACAGAAAAGGGAAGTCCCATGAACTCCCATGTGCCGAGGATATACTGCGTCGGGCGACCGCTCTCCCGTTCCGCAAGAAAGCCTTCATACTGCATCGCAGCCTCCGCAGAAAGCGGCTCCTCTCCACGCAAAAATAAAGCCGTTCGATTCAGACCGACAGCTTTTTCGAGCAGCAGCTCCGCTTCAACGGCGTAGGCATCCTTTCCCGCCGACCGCAAACGCTGCTTCCCCTCGCGCAATGCCTCTGCAATGGTTTTATTCCTCAGGCTCATCTTCCAGAACCCCTTTCATTGCCGCAATGGCACATTCTATCTGACTTGCATCCGGCTCTGCCGTTGTCAGCTTTTGCAGACAAAGTCCCGGCGCACTGACGATTTTCACGAAGCTGCTTTCTGAATTGCCCGCCCAGCGGATAACCTCATAGGAAATCCCCGCAATAAACGGCACAAGGCAGATTCTTGTAATCAGCCGCAGCCAGAATACATCCGTCCGAACGAAGAAAAACACAATCATGGAAATCAGCATCACGAACAGCAGAAAGCTTGTGCCGCAGCGCTTATGCAGCCTTGTGCAGGGGCGTACGTTTTCCACCGTCAGCTCCTTGCCGCTTTCAAAACATGCAATCGTCTTATGCTCTGCGCCATGGTATTGGAATACGCGCTTAATCTCCTTCATACGAGAAATCAGCCAGAGATAGCCAAGGAAAATCGCAATACGAATCAAGCCTTCGATAATGCCCAGTGCCCATGTCGGCACAAGGGTTTTGAATAAATTCCCGATGGCAACAGGCAGCACAAAAAACAGCCCCATGCCCAGAAGCAGGGAAATGAATACGCTGAAATAAATCAGAATATCGTTGATTTTATCCCCCAGCTTCTCCTTCAGCCATTGCTCAAAGGGGGAAAGCTCTTCCTCCTCCCAGCCCTCGCCTGCAATTTCCGCAGAACGCATCAGTATTTTCGTACCGGTAACAAGGGAATCCACAAACGCCGCCATGCCGCGGAAAATAGGGTATCTGAACAGCCCTTTTTTCCCTAGGCCGCCGACAGGCTTCTTTTCCACAACAATTTCCCCTTCGGGATTTCTCACTGCCATTGCATATATCTTTTTTCCGCGCATCATAACGCCCTCAATGACCGCCTGACCGCCGATGTTAGTTGGTCTTTTTCTATCTGACACAGAATCATCTCCTTTTAACAGGTACTTATTATAGCATATCAAACGCGTTTAAGCAAAACGCTTTTATTGACAGAATCACTTTCTTTTGCTATCATGAAGATAAGAAAAGGATTATCGCTTTTGGTCGGGCGGTCAGTCCTGATTAATCAAGTAAGACCGTCTAACTCTTGTTAGGCAACATTTTTTATTTATCTCCTGTTTTTACACAGGGCGATAATAGCTACAATAAAAGGATTACCGCTTTTGGTCGGGCGGTCAGTCCTAATATCTCAAGAAAGACCGTCTAACTCTTGTTAGGCGGTCGTTTTTTATTTATCCCCTATTTTGATACAGGGAGATAAGCGCTACTACAAGTATACCAATCTGAATTAAATCAGAATATGTAACACAATTCATAGCATCACCCCCTTTACAGAGAGTGACTGAACCGCCAAGCGATAATCCGTTCTTATAGCTTATCATACTTTCCTTTTTTCGACAATCTTCCTGCATAAAAAAAGAGCGAAGATCCTGCGATCTCGCCCTTTTTATATTCTGTCTTGATTTTTTGCAGCTCAGCAATCCGAAAAGAATTACTTTCTGCCGTATTTCTTGTTGAACTTTTCAACTCTGCCGCCGGCTTCCAGAAGCAGTTTCTGGCTGCCTGTGTAGAAGGGATGGCATTTGGAGCAAACTTCGACTCTGATTTCGTCCTTTGTGGAACCTGTTACAAATTCATTGCCGCAGTTACATCTTACTTTTACCTGTTTGTATTCGGGATGGATACCTTCGCGCATTTTCTTTCACCTCATTTTTCGTATTTGTTGATCAATAATCTACGTTATTTAAAGACAACATGAGCATTATAGCATATTTTTTTCGGCTTGGCAACTGCAATTCCCCGAAAAATCAGCATTTTCCGTATTCTTGAGAGATTTATCCAAAAACCGAGGTTATTTTTCATGCAGACCTAACGTTTTTTCCCAAACGTGCAGCCGCTCCATGAATTCCTTGTTATTTTTGGACTTGCGCATCAGGTCAAAAAAGCCTTCAATCATATCCGTATGATTCAGCTGTGCCGCCATCCGCCGCAGCGCATAATTACACTCCAGCTCCTCAGGGGTAAACAGCTTTTCCTCTCGTCTTGTGCCGGATTTCATAATATCCACCGCAGGGAAGATTCTCCGCTCTGCCATGCGCTTATCCAGCACCAGCTCCATGTTGCCGGTGCCCTTGAATTCCTCAAACACAACCTCATCCATTTTGCTGCCCGTATCCACAAGCGCAGTTGCAAGAATCGTCAGACTGCCGCCGTTTTCAATATTTCTGGCTGCGCCGAAGAACCGCTTCGGCATATACAGTGCCGCGGGGTCCAGACCACCGGACAGCGTGCGTCCGCTTGGCGGAATCGTAAGGTTATACGCACGCGCCAAACGAGTAATGCTGTCCAGCAGGATAACCAGATCCTTCCCCTGCTCCACCATGCGCTTCGCGCGTTCCAGAACCATTTCCGTTACCTTTTTATGATGCTCCGGCTCCTCGTCAAAGGTAGAATACACAATCTGCACATTCTCCCCTTCGATGGAGCGTTGGATATCCGTTACCTCCTCAGGGCGTTCATCAATCAGCAGTACAATCAGATGCACTTCCTTATGGTTGCAGGTGATTGCATTTGCTATCTTCGTCAGAAGGATTGTTTTCCCGACCTTCGGCGGTGCAACAATCATCCCTCTTTGCCCTTTGCCGATAGGCGCAATCAGATCAATGATGCGACCGGAAAGTTCTCTCTGCACTGTTTCCAGCTTGAGCTTCTCCTCAGGATAAATGGGTGTCAGATCCTCGAAATTCGGGCGGTGAATCGCAAGATACGGCGCATCTCCATTGACCGTCTGCACATAAACCAGACCGCCGACCTTTTCGCCTTCTCTGGCAGGGCGCACATTCCCCATCACTCTGTCGCCTGTTTTCAGATTAAATCTGCGAATCTGCGCCGGAGAAACATACACATCATTTGCGCCGGGCAGGCAATTTTCCGCACGCAGAAACCCATATCCATCCGGCAGTACCTCCAGAATCCCCTCTCCCAATTCCTCAAAAAACTGCTTTTCCCTTTCCGTATGCTCCTGCGGAGCTTCGGTTTTTTCGTCGAAATTTCTGTGAGAAAAGTCGGAAGCAGCCGACCGAGGTACAGAATCATTTTTCTGCACCTCGGAGGACTGCTCAATTTTCTCAATCAATTCCCTTTTCTTCAAACCGGAAATGGCAGGAATCCCCAACTCCTTCGCCATTTTTCTCAATTCCACAAGAGTTCTTTTCTCCAAATCGCTCATGCTACACTCCTGTTCTTACTGTGGGATTTTAATTACTGTGCCGGGCGCTAAGGTATCGCTCTCCTTCAAGCCGTTGGCATCCAGAATCTTCTGATATTCCGCGCCATTGCCAAGCTGGCTCTGGGCAATTGTCCACATGGTATCACCGTCTTTTACAGTATATTCCTTAGTGCCGGAGGATGTGGATGCGGTGTCCTTTTTGGTATCCGCCTTGGTGTCCGCAGTATCAGAATTGCCTGTCGTTTTGGTGTCCTTACCGTCCAGTTTTTCCTGCAGCTGCATATTTTCCAGCTGCATATCCTCGTATTTCTGCTTATAATCCTGAGACTGTGTCAGCTGGTTCTGTACCTCCTCCAGCTTACTGCTCAGGCTGACGGTACGGAAAATGAGGAAAATAATCAGCACAACGGCAATCACGCCGAGAATCATCGGCAGCTTTCCTCTGCCTCTGCCGTAATCGTCATAATATTCATCGTCATAGAGGCTGTCGAGGTGCTCCTGCTTTGCGCGCTCCTCAAAATCCATATCCTCATAACGGGGGCGATAATCTCTTTCCTCCATGCCCATATCGTCAAAGGGTTCTCTTTCCTTCTTATGCTTTTTCTTTTTGCCATGATGCTTCGCGGGGGCAGCGGTCTGCAAGGTAACCTCCTCCACGATTTTGGATTTCTTACGCGCGGGCAGCACGCTTACATACTGAATCCCATCATCATAATCATCCTGATTCATTGTATTCCCCTTCGGGGCGGAAGTATGCGCGCTTTCCGCATTTCTTGCGCGGCGGGAAACGTAACGGGTAGGGTCGCCCTCCTGCTGGGGTGCGCGGCTCACCTCGTTAATCTCGTTGCCGACCTGCTGCATCCTCGCCTCTTTGACCTCCTCCACGTCCTCGCGTCTCTGGGGGCGGCGTGCGCGGTAGGCGGTTGCCTCAAGGTCGTCATTCTTGCCCATGAGGGGGTGCGTCTGCATGAGGATATCCACAACCTCCTTCGGCAGGTCGTTATATAAATCCTCATAATAGCCCTTATCTGTTTCGCTCAGACCCTCCGGGCCTGTTTTATTGCCGATTTTATCATCGCTCATGTGATTCCCTCCAAAAAAAATATATCCTTTGAAAATAAAACATTTTCACACAAAAATCGCATTTTATCTAATATATTTTACAGGTTTATTGGCGCAGTGTCAACCAAAGCGGCAAAAATTCAAGAAATTGTAAGAAATTGGGGTGTTCATAAAAAATTCAAAACTTTGGCGGCAATCCCCTCTTTACATCCGGCGCAGGATTGCATATACTATAGTAATAAATTGACCGTTTCCGCATCATGCCCCGCAAAACGGGAAAAAGGGAGTGATAGCATGAAAATAGAACGGATAAGCGAAAATCAGCTAAAGCTGACCCTGACAAAGGCAGATTTAGCGGAAAGAAAAATCAAACTGGAGGATCTGATTTCCCCTTCGGAGCGCACGCAGAAGCTGTTTCGGGATATTATGGAGCAGGCGTTGGATGAGGAGGATTTCATTTCGGAAAACACACCGCTGATGGTAGAGGCGATCCCTTCGGGGGGCGATGGTATCATGATCATCGTGACGAAGGTGAACAATAAAGAGAAACACGCGGACGAGGATTTGCGCCGCTGGAAAAAGAAGCCCATGGATACACTGGCGCATGAGGAGGAAAAAAATTCGGATATTCTGATTTATTCCTTCCCTTCTCTGGATGATGTGATTGGCGTGAGCCTGCGTCTGGATGGCGTGTTCAAGGGCGAAAGCGCGGTTTATAAGAATGATGGGAAGTATTTCCTTGTGATGCAGGGGGATACATACACCACGGAGGAAACCGCAGAGGATGCGGAGCGCATTTTGAAGGAATACGGTCAGAAGCACATTTCCACGCCACTGGCGAAATATTACCTGCTGGAGCATGGGGAAACGCTGCTTGCGGAGCAGGCGATAAAGGCGCTTGCGAAAACCTTCCGCTAAAGAAAATAAGACCTACGGCTGTAGGTCTTTTTTTATTGCAATCGCATGCGCTAAAGGTATTGTCCACTCCTTCGGAGCGTCCAATGTCAAAGAACGCTGCAAAAAAAGAAGCCGAGGCTCCTTAGCATAAGTGCCTCGACTCTTTTATTTTCAGCTAACCTTTAGCGCCAAAAAAAGAGTACCTCTTGCGAGGTACTCTTAGAGATTCTACTTGTTCAGTTAGAATAAGGGTAGCTTATTTGCTGCCGTTCATTGTAGCTGTCTTTGTAGCTGCATCCCATGTGATGTCTGTTACGCCCAGAGCTGTAGCCAGATCTCTCATAGGCAGGAATGTTCTGCCGTCTTTGATCTGTACTGTAGCGGATGCGGGGATTGTGTTACCGTTAACTGTAACAACCTTCTGGCCTGCAACCATAGTGATGATTCTCTGACCATACAGGATTGTTACTGTCTTTGTAGCCTGGTTCCACAGAACGTTGTTGTTGTTGATACCCAGTGCTGTAGCAACTGCTCTTACGGGCAGCATTGTGTAGCCTGCAGCGGAGATGTAAGCGGGTACATCCAGAGCAACCTGTTCTTCACCTGCGATGAGGTATTTTTCGCCAACGGGAACTACTACCTTCTTTGTGAAGGAAGCGTCATCCTGGTCTCTACCAGCTGTGATAACGTTGATGAAGCCTTCTTTTACTGTAGCATAGTCAACTGTATCTTTGTTGATCTTAGAACCATCGTTGAAGTCTTTGTCTTCAGCTACTGTGTATTTTGCGGGTGCTTCTACTGTACCGAAAGCATCTTTAATATTATCAACAGCAACCTTTGTAGCTTCTGTTGTAGCCAGAGCTTCTGCATACATGTTGATGTTTGCATTTGTGATCAGCTGCAGATCGTAAGCGCCTGCTGCGATGCTTCTGCTCATGTACAGGGAGATATCAGAGATTGTTACTGCTGCTGCTGTATCATCGGATTCTGTATCGATCTTGAAGCCCAGACCGGACTTAGCTTCTTTGATTTCCAGACCGGATTTGTCATCTACTGTGTAAGTAGCATCGTTTTCGAAGTCTTTGTCATCGAATTTGTCGATACCGAATGTGAATTCCAGATTCTTCTTCCACAGACCTTCTTCAGCTTCCTTAACAACTACGTTTGTAGGAACCTTTGTGTTTCTGTAGTCGATGATCAGGTCATTCTGAGAAGCTTCTACTGTGTAAGGTTTTACGAACTTAGCAATTACTACGTCCTGTGCTTTATCGAAAGCATCGCCTTCCAGTGTCAGTTTAACATCGCCTTCGAAATCGGGTTCTGCAACCAGTTCCAGTTTGAAGGACAGTTCCATAGCGTCATCCAGATCATCTGTATCTGTGAAGCTTCTTCTTGCGAATTCGAAACCGTCATACTCGCCTTTCTTGTATGCTTTTTCAAATTCATCTGCAATAGCTGTGCCGCTTGTTGCGCCGTTGATTTTTACGTTATCTGTCTTTTTAACTTTAACGTCTGTTACATAAACGCCTTCGGGCAGATCCAGATTGAATGCCTTCTTAACATCCAGAGAGCTCTTTGCTGTTTCTTTCAGTGTAACTTCCAGAGACAGGTGATCGGAGTCATCTGTGATACCGTCGTTGTTTACGTCAACACCGCTGTAGATTACGGGTACATCTTCGTCTTCATCTACGGACAGAGTTACTGTCTGGTCAACAACCTTAGCTGCTTCTACTGCATCAGCTGTAGCTTTGAAGGAACCAGAAACAGTTTTGTCAGCCAGAGCCTTTACTGTCAGTTTTGCAACTGCACCAACCTTAGCATCAGCTGCATCGATGATGATAGCTGCTGCATCGATTGTCAGTGTGTCGCCATACTTTTCACCTTTGGTGCCAGAGATTGTAACAATCAGTTTGTTGTCATCATCGCCCTGTTCGATTGTGTAAGCAGCGCTAGAAGGAACTGTACCGGGTTTCAGTTCAAAACCGGAGCTTGCTTTGATTTCAAACTGCTGACCTTTAACGAAGTCGCCTGCTGCTGTTTCGATCTTCAGATCTTTTTCCAGCTTTGTTGTTTCTTCTTCAGCAACTTCTGCTACCTTCTTCAGTGTAGCCTTGATGCCTGTATCCTGAACTGTTGCATATGTCAGAGCATCTGTGGACAGATCCAGATCATCGGAATCAACTGTTACTGTAGCCTTTGTGCCTGCGCCTGTCTTTGTCAGAACAGAGTTCAGAGCAACTTTGATGATGTCATCTTTTTCCAGAACGCCCAGTACTGTTACTTCGATTTCATCATTGTCGTTGATTTTAACACTATCAATTTTGAATTTAGGAGCTGTGCTGTTATCATCAACCAGTGTGAAGCCAAAGCTACCTGCTACATTTGCTTCTGCAACTGTACCAGCTGTTAATACTTTGTGAGTTGTTTTGTCAACAAATTTCGCATTGTCCAGTGTCAGTGTGAACTTTGTTTCTGTAGTTGCACCATCGTTTGCTGTGGAATCAGCATCTGTCACCTTCAACTGAATTTCGGGTGCTTTGTATTCGCCTGTTTTGCCAATCCAGCTTGTAGCTGCTGTATTTTTTGCAGGCTCTTCTACTTTTGTAGCGTCTGCTTCTGTCAGATCCAGGGAGTCAACAACCTTAGCTGTTGCCTTTGCATCCAGAGCAAATGCTGTAGCAGGAACTGTGGAGATAACCATAGCTGCTGCTAATACCATGGAAAGAAATTTTTTCATGGGTCTCATTCCTCCTTTTTTAATTTTGAATGTTCGCTTCGTTTCATAATTATACAACGAAATGCAGTTCATTCCGCCGCCGTCCTTTCCGCCGCCCCTTCCCTTCCGGCCCTTCCGCTTCCTCCACACCCATTCAAGGATTCGGCTTCCGTTTCTTCCGTTCCGGTTTGGTTTCCATTCCTGCGTCAGTTTTACTTTGCATAGCTATCATATCAGCCGAGAGGGAAATTGGCAAGGGGTTTGCCCGTTTTGTAACAAAACTGAAATATTGCAGCAATATTACAACATGAGACCCCATGAGACTAACGCCGCTTTATCATGAGGGCAGAAAGGAGGTGACGCAAATGAGCACTTTTACAGAAAATTATGATTTTATCAAGCCCGATAACGAGGATTATTATGACATTCAGGATTTCAATGAAAACATGGACGCGATTGATGCACAGCTGGCACAGGCGGAGCAAAAAGCGGCGGCAATTCAGGCAAGCATTGCCACAGCAGAGGAATCCCTCGCCGCTATCAATAAAAAGCTTGGCACGCCCCCCGATGGGCAGAGCATTTCTTCCCTGCTGCAAAACGGCGGCTCGGTGATTCGCTCGATTCAGTATGTGGTATACGCCGCACCGAAAACCCCTTCCTACGGCGGCACATTGACAATTCAGGAGATTACACCCGAAAAAACTTTCGTTATCGCAGAACGATTGAATAACGCTTCCGATTCCCTCATCAACTTTTCCTATACGCTGAGCAGCAATGCCATTACCATTAAGCATACCGGCTGTAATGTGGATGTTGTGAAAATCGGCTTCTGGGTTGTGGAGTTTGTGTAAAAAAAAGCAAAAAAAGAAAGTCCTCGAAAGAGGACTTTTTTTAGTGGTTAAGTATGTATGATAGAAAAGTTTTTATAGTTGCTCGATAGAAAATACTTTCCCGAAAATTAAAAGCATGGCTTTCCTAATGAGAAAAAGTTTTTTCTATCGGGTAATAAACTACGCCGAAAGATTTGAAAACGCGAGCAGGCCTGTAAGCCGGGTTCTGTTTTTCAGACAGCCATCTATCTTGGTCCGTTGTTGCCAACGGCATCGTGCGACTTTTTCGAGACGGAACGAGCAGCCCCATGGTCTCTGTTTGTCTTGCTTCGGGTGGGGTTTACAGGGACCCGCGACGTTACCGCCGCAGCGGTGGGCTCTTACCCCACCTTTCCATCCTTACCGAAACGCATTCGGCGGTCTATTTCTGTTGCACTATCCTTGGAGTCGCCTCCACCGGCCGTTAGCCGGCACCCTGCTCTGCGAAGCCCGGACTTTCCTCACTCCTACGAGCGCGACTGTCCAACCTACTCACATAATCCAAATTATTATAAAACAACTTCCCCTTCTTGTCAAACCTTAAAGCAGCTGCCGCCGACAAATTCCTTAATCAGCGAATTATTCGGGATTTCAAGCCCCGGCGCAGCAAGGAAATAGCTTAGGAATTTAATCAGCCGCTTTGCCGTGGGATATTCTGGCATGGTTTTTTCAATCGCGAACAGCTGTGGCTCTGCGTATTGCTTGAGGACACAAAGCTCATATAGCGTTGCGGAATTGAACACCGCATCCGCATTCTCCTGAAACGGGAAAATATTATCCTCCTCGCCCTGACGCACTTCGTCCCAGGATTCGATTGTTGTTCTGGCACTTCTGCCGCGGAACTGGAAATCGCGCACAATGCGGCGGATAAGCCTGCTGTCGGAGGTAGAAATGCGGTTGTGGTCGTCTACGTTCAGCTGCGTAATGGCGCTGATGAAAATTTTAAATTTACATTCCGCAGGAATTTCGGGGGTCAGGCGGTCATTTAAGCCATGGATGCCCTCCATGACCAGAATTTCGCCCTCGCCAAGCTGCACAAATTCACCGCTGTGCTCACGCTTGCCCGTCACGAAGTTGTAATAGGGCAGTTCTACTTCTTCCCCCGCGATAATCTGCTTCAAGTCCTGATTGAGCTGCTTCAAATCCAACGCCTCCATGCGCTCGAAGTTCTTCTTGCCGTGCTCATCCAGAGGGGTGTCCTCCCGATTAAGGAAATAATCGTCCAGAGAAACCTTGTGCGGCTTCACGCCCAGCGCGCGCAGCTGAATACATAGTCTGTTTGCAAAGGAGGTTTTGCCGGAGGAGGAAGGTCCCGCAATCAGCACCACACGCACCTTATCCATCCGCTGATGAATCTGATCTGCGATTTCCGCGATTTTCTTTTCATGCAATGCCTCATTCACGCGAATCAGGTCACCGAATTTCCCCTCAACAATCGTACGGTTCAGCTCCGCCACGTTCCGCACCTGCATCAGCTGGCACCAGTGCATCTGCTCCAGAAATACCTTGCTGATTTTTCTGGGCTGCTCCTCCGGCAGAAGCTCCCCTGTCTTTGCAGGATCGGGGAAGCGCACCAGAAAGCCTGTTTCAAAGGGCATCAGCGTAAACCATTCCAATGCGCCGACGGAATCCGGCATATACCCGAAGAAATAATCATAGAAGCCATCCAGTTCATAAAGGTTGATATTAGAAGCCGTGCGATAGCGGAACAGCTCCACCTTGTCCTGCAAGCCCTGCTCCTTCACGATGGAAATGGCAACCTCTCTGGGGCAGACATGCTTCACAATAGGCGTATCCGCCGCAACATATTCCTTCATGCGTGCCTCAATCTTGGCAAGCAGATCTGCATCCGGCACCTGCTGTGGGCTGCGCAGCTCGCAATAAAGATTGCCCCGCAGGGAATGTTCGATTTCCACGCCTGTCGCTGTCCCCAGCACATCGCGCACCGCCTTCACCAGCAGCAGGGAAATCCCTCTTTCATAAACGCGCACGCCCTCCTTATCCCGAAAATCCAAAAAGGTAATATCCTCATCGGTGCGGATGGGGCAAATCAATTCGCGCAGGGAATTTCCCTGCTTTGCCACCAGAATTTTACCGAAAACCTCGCCCTCAAATTCCTTTGCCAGCTCCCCGAAGGTCATGCCCTTGGGAATCTGCATTTCCTTTCCCATTACATTTACTTTTCTTGTTTCCACTTGTCTTCCCTCCTTACTCTATCGTCCAGAAGGTCTGCCCGTCCACCTCGGAGCAGACAACCTCGATATTCCAACCGTTTTCCTTTGCCGCCGCCTGCAATTTTTCCTGCAGAACAGGCACAATCAGCACCTCGCTCGCGTAATGCGTCACATCCGCAACGGCAATGCCCTGCTCGACCGCCTTCTGCGCTTCATGATATTTGATATCCGCCGTCAGGTAGGCATCACAGCCCTTTGCCGCCGCCAGAGAAACAAATTCCACCCCTGCGCCTGTGCAAAGACCGACGCGCTTGATGGGCTTTTCCCCGTCCCCAACCAGACGAATGGCATCCAGACCAAGCCTTTCCTTCAACTGCTTTGCAAAATCCCTGAAGGGGATTGCCTGCGGCAGCTCTCCAATGCGCCCAATGCCCTCCTTTTTCCCTGTCTGCTCCACAGGATAAATGTCATACGCCGCTTCCTCATAGGGGTGTGCCGCAAGCATTGCCTGCACAACGGCGTGTACCTTCTCAGCAGGAACAATCGTTTCCAGACGGATTTCATCCGCCGTTTCCAGTCTGCCCTGCTCACCCAAGAAGGGATTTGTCCCCTCCAGAGGGAGAAAGGTTCCCTTCCCTGCCGCGCCAAAGGTGCAATGGGAATAGGCACCGATATGCCCTGCCCCTGCGCCGCACATGGCATCGCGCACCGCCTGTTCATGCCCCACAGGAACATAAACCACGATTTTCTTCAGGCTCTCCGCCCATGTTTCCTCCAAAATTTCAATATTCTTCAAGCCTGCCAGCTCCGCCAGCACATCATTCGTACCGCCTGCGGCAATGTCCAGATTCGTATGCGCGGAAAAAGCGGCAATGTTATTCTGAATCAGATTAAAAATGCGTTTCCCCAGAAGGGTATCCGCCGTAATGCTTTCGATTTTGCGGAACAGCAGCATCGGGTGATGCGTCACAATCATATCCGCGCCAATGCGCTTTGCTTCCTCCACAACAGGGTCAATCACATCCAGTGCAACCAGAATTTTTTTCACCTCTCGCTCCGGATCACCGATGGCAAGCCCCGGCTTATCCCAGTTCTCCGCCAGCTTTTTCGGTGCGATTTCCTCCATCACACCCATGATATCCTTTACCCTTACAGCTTTTACAGACATTCCAACGCCTCCCTCATCAAAGCCAGCTTCTTCTCCACCTCAGGTAAACGCTTCTGCGCGTTTTCTGTCGGGTTCCCTTTGAGGCTTTCAAACAAACGGCTGTATTTTCCTTCTTCGTGCAGAAGCACCTCTTTTAAAATAGGGTCTTTCTTCTCCAACAGCCTTTTGCCGTATAGATACTCAATCTCCCTGTCATAATGCTCCTCTGCCCTTTCGCACCGCATCAGCACATACGGTTTATTCTCCTCTTTCAGTGTATGCTCCTCTCGGATGGCAAATCCGATTTGATGCAAATATTTTCGCACCGCACCGAAATCGCGCTGCGGCGAAAGCACCAGCTCCGTAAGGCTTGCCGCAACCTCAGGGCTGTCCTGCAAAATATGTACAATCAGCATGCCGCCCATCCCTGCCATAATTGCCGTTTCCGCTTCACCGGGACGCAGAGGGGTTAAGCCGCTGCCAAGGCGCGTTTCAATGACATCCTCCGCACCGTAAAGCGCAATATTTTTCTTGCATTTTTCCAAAGGTCCCTTGCGCACATCGCAGGCGTATGCCTTTTTGATTCTGCCCTGCTTGTATAAATAAATAGGGACATAGCCGTGGTCTGTGCCGATATCCGCAATTCGCTCCTGCGTCACCAGACCTGCGACCATCTCCAATCGTTTTGATAACTCCATAGCCTCGACTCCTTATTTTCAAAAAAAGGGCGCAGCAAATATCTCTATTTGTTTCGCCCTCTTTTGTTCCAATTCTCTTATTCAAGATAATCCTTCAGCTTTTTGCTTCTGCTGGGATGGCGCAGCTTACGCAGAGCCTTTGCTTCAATCTGGCGGATACGTTCTCTGGTAACATTAAATTCCTTACCAACCTCCTCCAGTGTTCTTGCTCTGCCGTCATCCAGACCAAAACGCAGACGCAGCACCTTTTCTTCTCTTTCCGTCAGCGTATCCAGAACCTCCATCAGCTGTTCCTTCAAAAGCGTAAACGCTGCGGCTTCCGCAGGTGCAGGGATATCGTCATCGGGGATAAAGTCACCCAGATGGCTGTCCTCCTCCTCGCCGATGGGGGTTTCCAGGGAAACAGGCTCCTGTGCGATTTTCATAATCTCACGCACCTTTTCCTCCGGCATCTGCATTTCCACAGCCAGCTCCTCTGCCGTCGGCTCTCTGCCCAGCTCCTGCAAAAGCTGTCTGGAAATGCGAATCAGCTTGTTGATGGTTTCCACCATGTGAACGGGAATACGAATCGTTCTTGCTTGGTCTGCAATCGCCCTTGTGATTGCCTGACGAATCCACCATGTCGCGTAGGTGGAGAATTTAAAGCCCTTATGGAAGTCGAATTTTTCAACTGCCTTAATCAGCCCCAGATTGCCCTCCTGAATCAGGTCAAGAAAGAGCATCCCTCGCCCAACGTATCTTTTTGCAATGCTGACAACCAAACGCAGGTTGGCCTCTGCCAGCTTCTTCTTGGCAGCTTCGCCCTCAGGGCCGCCCTCCTCCATCTTCTGCGCCAATTCGATTTCTTCCTCTGCCGTCAGAAGGGGCACCTTACCGATTTCCTTGAGGTACATTCTGACGGGGTCATCAATATTGATGCCCTCCGGGAGAGTCAGGTCAAGCTCCTTCTCAACCTCCTCCTCCGCTTCGATATTCCCCAGAATATCAATATTCTGACTTTCCAGATATTCATAGATTCTGTCAATGCGGTCGGGGTCCAGATCCAAATCCGCCAGATGATCCATGATCTCCTTATATTCCAGTACATTCTTTTTCTTTTTGGCCAGCTGCACCAGTTCCTCCAGCTTGGTCAATAATGTTGTTTCTTCGACGGATTTCAACATGATCCTTCCTTTCTCTCTGTTCCTATAGTCTAACCATATCAAATGGTAATATACAGGGAATCCAGTTTTCTCTTGGCATCCACCAGCCGTTGTATCTCCTCAACGGTTGCGGCGTTTGCCGTCAAATGGTCGATTTTCGTCCGTTTCAGCCGCTTCACCTGTTCATTGATGGCTTTTTCCATATCTGCCCCGTTTTCTGTCGGCAGCTGTACGGCAAAAATCTCTGTCACCTGCTTCTGTTCCTTTGCATCCTCAAAGCGGCTGACCAAATCGGCAGGGAACACATGACCTGCATTCTGCCATAAATCCCCGATATCGCCGAAGGTGCGCCAATAAATTCCTTCTGTAAAATCATCCTCTTCCAGAATCTCCTTGAGCGTATCATAGATGCCCTGATGCTGGGCGGCATAATATAACAAGCTTCTCTGGGCTTCCAGAAGCCCTTTATCCTTTCTTCTGCCCTCCGGCGTGTAATTCTTCAGATTCTGCTGCCGCTTTTCGGCCTCCCTCTGGTAAGCCGCATCCTCTTTTTGCACCAGCTTCCGAATTTCACTGCGGATAGCCTCCTCCTCCACGCCTGTCACCCTGCTTACCTCTCCAAGGTAAACATTACGCTCAATCTCACTGTCCAGCTTTGCAAGGATTTCCGCCGCCTCTGTGGCAAAGCGAACCCTGTGCTCCGGATTTTTGAGATTATATTTGCGCTGTATACAGGCAATTTCAAAGGATATATAATGCACAGCATTCACCAACAGCTTGGAAAATTCCGCTGCGCCCTTTGCCTTGATAAATTCATCGGGATCCTTTCCGTCCGGCACCTGTGTCACCTTCACATGAAAGCCGTTTTTCACCAGTACGGGAATGGCGCGAAGCGCGGCATTGGTGCCCGCCTCATCGCTGTCATACAGCAAAATCACATCATCCGCAAACCGCTTCAGCGTTCTTGCATGCTCCTGATTGAAGGCTGTTCCCAAGGATGCCACTACGTTATGGAACCCTGCCTGATAGATGGAAAGCATATCCATATAGCCCTCCACCAGAATCAGCTCTCGTTTTCTCGTCTGCTTCGCAAAATTCAGTCCATACAGATTCCTGCTTTTGCTGAACAGAATCGTTTCGGGTGAATTCAGATATTTCGGCTCACCCTTGGCAAGTATCCTGCCGCCGAAGCCGACCACACGCCCCTGTACATCAAAAATGGGGAACATCAGCCTGCCGCGGAAACGGTCATGGTAGCCCTTGCCATCCTTATTTTCCAGCACAAGCCCTGTTTTCAAAATCTCCGAAACCTTGAAGCCCTTCTCCTGCAAATGCCTGAAAAGCGCATCGTAGCTGTCCGGAGCGTAGCCTATGCCGAATTTTCTTGCCATACGGGGGTCCATCTGCCGTTTTTGCAGATAGGCTCTCGCCTCTGCCCCCTCCTCCTCCTGCAAGGCTTCATAAAAGAACCTCCCTGCCAGGGTGTGCATTTCAAATAATCGTTTCTTGAGCTGCTCCGCCGCGATTGCCTGCGCGTTTTTTTCCGGTTCGGGCAGGGTAATATGCGCCCGCTCCGCCAGACGCTTCATGGCTTCGGGGAAATCGCAGTTTTCCATCTCCATTAAAAAGGAAAACACATTTCCTGCCGCGCCGCAGCCGAAGCAATAATAAAACTGCTTTTCGCTGTTGACGGAAAAGGATGCCGTTTTTTCATTATGAAACGGACAAAGCCCAAAATAGGAGCTGCCCTTTTGCTTCAGCGGCACATACTGGGAAATGACCTCTACGATATCATTTTGCAGCCGCACCTCATCCACGACCTCCCTCGGATATCTCATGGCATCATCCCCCCTTCCATAACAGTCGAAAAGGAAGTTCTTTCACTCCCTTTTATATACTAAATTCGACACATTTGAGAAAAATCCTTCTCCTTGTATACATTTTGTAGAAATCAACAAAAATTTTGCAAAAAAGCCTTGACTTTTTCAAACTATGTGCAAAATGCAAGAATTGTTCCTGCAAAAATTGGTTCGTTTTCCTCTTGTATTTTCAGTTTTTCAAAGAATCGTCCATTCCTGCGGAATAAAAAGCGTCTTATACTTTGCAACGGCAAAGCGATCCGTCATGCAGGCAATATAATCGCAAACCACCTGCCGCACCGGATCTCCGTCATCCAGAAGTGCCTGAAATTCTCCCGACATTTCCTCCGGGTATTCCAGATAATAATCAAACAAATCCCCCACGATTTTCTCCGCCTTTTTATGCTCCGCCACCGCAATATCACTGGCATACACATGACGAAACATAAAGGCGCGCAGCTCCTTTAGGGTCTGCCGCATTTCCTCGCTCATACGGATATCGTTGATGCCCATGCTGTGAAAAATGGTATCCCGCACCATGGCATTGATGCGGCTGCTGGAGCGTGTGCCGATGCGCGCAACAATATCCCTTGGGATATCCTTCGGCTTGAGCATGCCTGCGCGGATGGCATCATCAATATCGTGGTTCGTATAAGCAATCTTATCGGAAAGCTGCACGATTTTCCCCTCTAGGGTAGAAGGATTGCCGCTTGTGCGATGGTTCAGAATCCCGTCCCGCACCTCCCAGGTCAGGTTCAGTCCGCGTCCGTCCTTTTCCAGCCGCTCCACCACACGCAGACTCTGCACATTATGCGCGAAGCCGCCCGTATCCCTGCAAAGCTCATCCAGCTTGCGCTCGCCTGCATGCCCAAAGGGGGTATGCCCTAAATCATGCCCAAGGGCAATCGCCTCTGTCAGATCCTCATTCAGCCGCAATGCGCGCGCAATGCTTCTGGCAATCTGCGAAACCTCAAGCGTGTGCGTCAGCCGTGTCCGATAATGGTCGCCCTCAGGAGAAATAAACACCTGCGTTTTGTGCTTCATGCGGCGGAAGGATTTACAATGGATGATACGGTCTCTGTCACGCTGAAAATCCGTCCGAATGTCGCATTTTTCCTCAGGTCTTTCCCTGCCCCTCGTCCGGCTGCTTTTTGCTGCATATTCCCCAAGGATTTTCTCCTCCAATTCCTCCTGAAACCGCCGTAATTCCATAGCAATCCCTCCTTTTCCGCCTTTCGTATCAGTCGAAATTTTTCCTATTACTTTTAGAATACGCCATTTTCCCGAAAATTCCTTTTTCTGCACGAAAAAAAGCCTTAAAGCTTCCGATTCTCTAAGACTTTTCATTCCTCCGGCACCTTTCCGCCGCCGTGATATTCCGCATATTTTTTGCCGCGCACCTGCACAAATTCAATTTCCGGATAGCGCAATGCCGTCAGATAGCCGCCATAAACACAGCCCTGATCGATATCGACGGTACGGTTGATGATTTCGGGTCTTTCCGCCACCGTATGCCCATAGACCACAAAGGGCTGCCCGTCATATTCCGCCGCCCAGTCCAAACGCTCAGGCTTACCGTTTTCGTCAAAATTACCCGTTGTTTCACCATATAAACAAACCGCGCGTATTTTATTGGAAAATTTTCCGATGGATTCGGGACGCAAGCCCCCATGCACCACTGCAAGACGCTTTCTGTCCAGCAGAAGATAAAAGCATTGGCTCTCATAGCAGCGCATATATCGGCTGCGAAACACCATGCGTTCTTCCTTCGGGAGTGCCTCCAGCTCCGCTACCGTCCGCTCCAGTCCGTGTGACAGATGCACACGATTCCCCAGAAAATAGCGGTACAGCTTATTGCAATGGTTGCCATGCACCCAGAATGCGCCGCCGTTATTGACCTGCTCAATCCAGAAATCCAGACACGCCAGATTCTGACAGCCCTTATCCGCCACATCTCCCACGGAAATCAGCCTTCTGCCCTCCGGATGCGTATAACAGCCATCCTTTTTCTCATAGCCGAGCCTTTCTATCAGCTCCATCAGCTCATCATAGCAGCCATGCACATCCCCAATGATATCAAATTTATTTTCTCGAAATTCCAGAATACGGAAATTTCGTTCTCTGCGCTCCTTCATTTACAGCTTCCTTTCAGGAGTTTTCTTTTTTCTCGTTTCTCTTATGATATATGATACCACAAAAGCCTGTTTATTTATAGGAAAAACATAAAAAACTTTTTTAAGCATACACTATAAAGGAAAGAAAACCCACGGAGGCTGTCATGTATTCTCGAAAAAAAATCCCTGCGCCCTTCGGCAAACCGCAGAAAACAGCCGAAAAAAAGAAGGAAGCCACCACAGCTTTTTCCCAAAAGGAAACCTCAAAAGAACCCATTTTTCTTCACGCGGAGGAAAAAACAATGCCGCAGGGCGGCGGCTCGCCTGTGCTTGCACTGCTGCTGCTGGAGCTGCTTTCCGCAAAAAAAGAGTGACGAAAAATCGCCGCTCTTTTTTAATTTCAGATTCCCATCATCTGCATCAGCTGTGTCAGCTGCTTCTGCTCCTGTTCGGGCAGGCTTGCCGCCACCGCCGCAAGCAAAGCCTTCTGCTCCTCCGGCGCAAGCGGTCCCCCTTCAGATAATTTTTCGCCATATTCCAGAAAAATATCCAGACGCTCCATGCCGCTTTTCCCTCTGCATTTTTCTGCCGCCTCCTGCATCAGGCGCAGCCGTTCCTCGCCCAATGCCTGCACCTGTGGCATTTCCCATGCATTCATTTTCATTCCCCCTGCCCCAGAATTTCCTTCATATCCATCATTTTCAGCAGCAGCCGCACCTGTCCGCGTTCCTGCTGTGATACATATTTTTCAACTGCCTGCAAAAGCTTTTTCTGCCGCAGGCGCAGCGGCTCCTCCTGCCGCTCTCTGGTTTCCAGAAGTTCACTGCCCATCACGCGCCGCAGCTCCATCAGCCGCACCACCAGATACAGCTCCTTCTGATATTCCCGATTCAAAAAGGGAATAGCGGCGGAAATCATATTTTCCCTGCGGCTGCGCGAAAACACATCCGCTTCCTCCTGCGGCGCAGGTGGCAATGCCGTATCCTGCGGCGCACCCAGCAGCCTTTGCAGTCTCTGCATCCGCAGAAGCATTTTTGCCGCATCCTGCCCTTCCTCTCCCATCAATGCCGAAAGCATTTCCATCTGTTTCTGTTCTGCCACAGCACTTCCCCCTTTTTTCTTTCTCAAATAAAGATATGCAGGGCTGTGCCGAAAAATGCTTTTTCACATATTTTGATAAGGAAAGGAGATGCTTGCCATGTCTTTGATGAAGCGCATCTTTTCCACAGAATCCACCGGCAAAAGGCTTTCCATCGCCTTTCTGGATACGGGAATTTCCCCTGTGGCGGATTTTATTCTGCCCGAAAACAGGATTCTTGCCTTCCGGGATTTTATCAACGGAAGGACAGAGCCGTATGATGATAACGGTCACGGGACACATGTCACGGCATCCGAAGAACGCATTTTCCGCATTAGATATTCTGCTCTCCTGCTGTCCTTCTTCCCGTCACCCGTTCCATCACCCAATAAAACGCAGCGCAGAACAGCAGGGCAAACACAACCCCAAATACATTTTGCGCCACACGAAGCCCCACTGCACCCTTCAGTCCGTAAAGCTTCTCTGCAATGGCAAGCGCACCAAAGGTATTAAACACTGCCTGCCAGCCATACTTCGCAGAAAAGCCAACGCCGATACCGCCAAGGATTCCGATATAGGCATAAATCGAGGTAGGCAGAAGGGTATAGAGCACCAGAAAGCAAAGCACCCCTGCCACGTTGCCGATAATTCTGTTTTTCACCCGCGCCTGCATATCTGCCATCAGCGGCACAATGGCAGACATCGCCGCAATACCTGCCCACATAGCACGGGGCATTTTGCACAGCTCCGCAAGAAAAAGCACCATAGGTACGCAGATAATCTGGCAAAGCTGCCAGTTTGTGCGGGAGGAGGCCAGATCAAATGCCTGCAAAACCCCTTTGATTCCTGTTTCATAGGTGCGGCTTTTATGGTTTCTGTAAAACACCAGACAGGAAAGCAGCGCGCCGACAGCCATGGCAAGCAAACGCATCCGGTAGCTGTCTCCCGAAACATCATATCCATAAAGCAACAGGTATCCCAAAACCAAAGTGGACTGATTAAACATAAACGGATTATGACACCCGAAAATGACAAGAAACGCAAGTGCCGCCACATTCAAAAGCAACGCCGGCAGTGGTGCTGCCTGCTGTGCCAAATGTGGAAAAACCGCCATATCCACAAAAAATAACGCCAACAGCAGAGTAGATTGCCCTGTATGCAGCCCAAAATCCGCATTGCGGAATACCATTAAGCACAATAAAACAACAACGCCCACAACGCTGTTTTCGTTACCAAATAAAATGCTGAACACACTGACGAATGCAAAGCAAAACAGCATTGTAATCGCAACCTTTGCCAGATAAACCAATGCGTGATAGCGCCTTTCCTGCGCCGTTTCACTCTTTCGTAGCAGCTCCTTTGAGCCAGCCTGATTTAATTGCAGCTCCTGATAAAATGTCATACTTCTCCATTCCTTCCGTTTCGTTTTTTATTCTGCAAAAAACGGCAGTATCGCCTGCCGCATTTCTGTTTGCCTTTTGTACGCCGCTTCATTGGCGTAAGCCTCGCAATGAGGCTATCTTTTCTATTATAGCATTCTTTTCTGTTTTGTAAAACACCCTTTTTTAAGGCATCCGTAAGCAAAGCGCAGTATAGCAATAGCCCCTCTCCCAAGCAGGGAGAGGGGCTACGCGGAGTTCAATATGAGCCACATCTATTAGGATAGATGAAGGTCAACGAGTTTTAACCGTAGTAATAAAACATACAAAGCGCTGTCATCAAAATGATGCCGCAGTCCAGCAATCTTTGCACTATTCTTTTTGAAATACTCATATTTACCAACTCCTTGAGAAGCTTTTAACAATACTGTCTTAGCCCATCAAATTAGGCAAGAACATGGAAATTGCAGGGATATAGGTGATGCACAGCAGTGTAACAATCATCAGAATCAGGAAGGGAATGATACCCTTAATAACCGTATCCAACGTAGTTTCGCCAACACGGGAGGCAACGAAAAGGTTTACGCCCAGTGGAGGTGTAATGAAGCCGATGGCAAGGTTTACTACCATGATGATACCGAAGTGTGTTACGTCTACACCCATTGCTGTTACAACGGGATACAGGATGGGTGCCAGAATCATGATGGCACACAGTGTTTCCATGAAGCAGCCAACAATCAGCAGCAGTACGTTGATAAGCAGCAGAATCACAATCTTGCTGTCTGTCAGGGACATCATTGCAGATGCAACCGTTGTAGGGATACGACCCAGTGTCAGAACCTTGGAGAAACCGGCAGCACAGCCGATAACAATCAGGATGGATGCTGTTGTTTCACAGGCATTTTTGGTACACTGAATCAGCTTTTTCAGATCCAGCTCTCTGTAGATAACACAGCCAACGATGATACTGTAGATTACAGATACCGCAGCTGCCTCTGTCGGGGTAAAGATACCGCCGTAGATACCGCCCAGAATGATAACGGGGGAAAGGATTGCCCAGAAGCCTTCCTTTGTTTCGCGCAATGCTCTTTTTACGGAGAAGGGTTCGTCATCGCCCTTGTAGCCCATCTTCTTTGCATAGAAGTAGGAATACGCAATCAGTACCAGACCAATCAGGATACCGGGTACGAAGCCTGCCAAGAACAGTGTAGATACGGAGCTGTTTGTTGTTACAGCGTAGATAACCATAGGGATACTGGGAGGGATGATAACACCGATGGAACCGGCAGCAGCAATCAGCGCCAGTACGAATTTTTTATCATAGCCCTTTTCCAGCATGGTAGGGATAACCATACCGCCTACCGCAGCAACAGTTGCCGGGCCGGAGCCGGAAATTGCCGCGAAGAACATACATACAACAACGGTTACGATTGCCAGACCGCCCTGGATTCTGCCGAAGAATACGTTCGCCAGATTCAGCAGTCTTTTGGAAATGCCGCCGCCGCCCATCAATTCACCCGCGAAGATGAAGAAGGGAATCGCCATGGTAGGGAAGGAGTCACAGCCTGTTACCATGTTCTGTGCAATAAAGCCGAATGTCAGCTGTTTTGTGTAAAGAATGTAGCCCAGAGATGCAATACCCAGAGAGAAACCAATGGGAACTGTCAGCACCAGACAAGCAATCAATGTAAGAAATACTACTGCAGCAATAGAACCTGTCATGCCTCAGTCACCTCCTCGTGATTTTTCAACGCCTTGATTCTTCTGTAAATGCACTGCAGCTGACGAATTGCTGTCAGCCCCATGCCGATCATAGGTGCCGCATATACGAACTGCATAGGAATACGCATTGCGGGAGACATCTGACCGGACCATGCAATCTTGCCGAATACAGTATAGCCTGTTACAGCGATGAAGATTGCAAAGCCCAGAACAATCACTTCACTGAGGATTTCGATGTAAGGACGTGCCTTTTTGGGATACAAATTGATTGCAGCATCAATACGGATGTGCTTTTCTCTTCTTGCGGTATAGCTTACAGAGAAGTATACCAGCCATACGAACATATATCTTGCCATTTCTTCAGACCATGTCAGAGAGTTCTGGAACACATAACGACATACAACCTGAATGAAAATGATAATACTCATTGCGAAAATCAGTGGAATCATGAAAAATTCTTCCACATGGTCTAAAAACCATTTCATAGTATTTTACGCCCCTTTCCTTTTTAGCCTTCTTCAGGGAATTTTTCCTTTGCCTTAGCAACCTCATCGTACAGCAAATCAACAACGGAAGGATCTGTTACCTTCTTATAAGCCAGTTCCTTGATGTTTTTGCATGCATTCACCATTTCGGCCTTTACCTCAGGTGCCAGGTCGCTGTACTGCATTGTGCCGCAGTTTTTGATGTTATCCAGTGCAGTCTGTTCATATTCGTCACATCTCTGACGTTCATAAGCAACTGCCTCATCGGAAACCTTCAGCACGATTTCCTGCTGCTCGGGAGTCAGCCCATCGAATTTGTCTTTACTCATCAGAATCAGGTAAGGAGAGTAAATGTGTTTTGTATATGTATAGTGGCTCTGTACTTCATAGAATTTTGTCTGCCATGTCAGCTCCGCACCGTTGTCCTGTGCGTCTACTGTTTTCTGCTGCAGTGCTGTAAACAGCTCTGTGAACGCCATGGGTGTGGGGTTCGCACCGTAGTCCTTCCACTGCTGCAGCTGCAGCTCATTTTCCATGATACGGATTTTAACGCCCTTCAGATCAGACATATCGTTGATGGGTTTGTTTGTGGACAGTGTACGGAAGCCGTTTTCCTGCCATTGCAGCAGCTTAAATCCGGATTCCTCCAGACCATCTGCCAGTCTGTCACCCAGAGGCCCGTCCAGAACCTCATAAACCTGCTGCTTGTTATCAAACAGCCAAGGAATATCCAGACAGAAAATGTCATTTTCAAAGGATGCTACCGTTGCGTTTGTTGCCAGAACGATGTCATAGTTACCAAACTGACAGCCCTCCAGCAATTCACGTTCAGAACCAAGCACGTTGTCGGTGTAAATATCACAGCTAAGTGTGCCTTTGGATTCCTGCTCCAGACGCATTTTGAAGAATTTTGCCGCGTCGATGGTAGCAGGCGCGTTGCCCAGCGCATAAATGAAATGATAGCAATCGCTTGTCAGCTCTACGCCGGAGTCAAAATTTACGGGTTCGACCTTCTTTTCCACGAAACCGTCTTTTACTGTTGCTTCGTCTGTATCTGCTGCTTTGTCGGAATCACCGCAGCCCGCCAGACCAACCACTGTGACCGCTGCTAAAATTGCAGCGAGGCCTCTTTTAAAGAACATAATATTCCCTCCTCATATTGAACTCTACAGTCCGGTGTGTTGCATTTGGATTTCCTTTTCTTCGGTTGGACCCCACCGAAGGGAAGGACTCCTCTTTTGTTTCTTTGTTTCTCTCTCGTTTTTCATTTGTATCACAAATATCGCAAAACAAATCTTCTTTTTCGCGAAAAAAGTTTTATTTGAGATATAAAACATCTTTTTTATGATTATATATTTGTCTTTATTGTACGTCAAGAGATAAAAAAGACGAAAAACAAGTGTCTTTCCGTGTAAAAAAATCCTATTTTTTGTGTAAAATATCCAATATAAACTAATTTTACTGCATTTTGAAACTTTTATAAGACACTTTTCGTCCCACATAAAACTATTTTTTATTTAATTTCTAGTTTTTTCCAGTTAAAAAACGCCACTTAAAATTCTTTTTCAATCCGTTTTATATCTCATATTATTAAAAAAAAGTTGATTCCGAAAAATTGATAGACTTTTTGCGCCTCCTGTTGTATAATAGAGCAAACAGGCATACAGAAGAACATTTTTGTGCTGTCTTTTTGCGGCAAAATCTAATTTGAGAAATCGAAAGAAGGAGAGACCTGTGAAAGAAGAAGAAAAGAACCACGAAACAACGGGTAAAAAAACTACCCTGACTGATAAGATTTATCAGGATATTAAAGATGATATTCTCACGAAGGTATTCCAGCCCGGAGAAAAGCTGAACATCAAGGAGCTTGCTCGCGAATATCAGGTCAGCGATACCCCTGTCAAGCAGGCACTGCAAAGATTGGCAGAGGAAAAGCTGGTTGTGAACACCCCCAATAAGGGCATGAGCGTCAGAGCGCTGACACCGCATGAATTGCAGGATATTTTCGATATGCGTCTGATGATGGATACATTTTTTGTAAAGGATATCGTAACCACGCTGAATTATAACCACGCCCTGCGTCAGCAGCTGATTGACTGTCTGGAAGCACAGAAAAAATTCATCGAATCAAATGATTCCAATCATAAGCCCGATGAATTTTTTGAACTGGATTTAGAATTTCATACCCTATATCTGGCAGCCTCCGGCAATCAAAAGGCCGTCAATGTATTCCGGGATATGCAGCCCTTCACTTATGCGTCCGGCACCTATGTAAGCCAGCCTCATTACAGAGACTGCGAATGTGTCGAGGAGCATCAGGCAATTCTGGATGCGGCGCTTGCGTCCGATTTAGACGCGCTGAAGGCAGCCGTTACCGCGCATCTGAATAACTCCAGAAAGGCATTGCAGCTCATCTTCAAGGTAAATCAGATGATTTACCCCGAAAATTAAAAATAACGAAAACCATCATTCATCAGGCTTCGCCTGATTCATGTGTTTGCTCCGCAAGCCTACGAAAACCAAAAAAACACCATGTAAACTCATAAATGATTTACATGGTGTTTTTAATTTTCTATGGTTTTCTCCGCTATTTACAATTTACAGTATAAACAACGGATAAACCTGATGTGCATCCATTGTCATTTCGTTCCAGTAAGTGCGGAAGGTATCAGCGTTCATGTCCTTTTCATTGGAAAGCACACAAACGGTATACGCTGTGCCGCCCTCCTCCAGAGAAAAATCATCCAGCATCGTCATACATTCATAAATATTGCGGGTGTAATCCTCTTTTTCGGTATATTCGTAGCCATCTCTGGTCACATCCGTCACAACCAGATAGCCGCCGCCTGCCAGCCGCTTTACGGAATCCAGCATTGCGCCGTCATTTTTGGAGAACTGGCAAATGATAATTTCATCCGTTTTGCCTGCGGCAAAAGCATCCCAGTTTTCCTGACCGCCCACAACCGCGCCGTTATGAATGGTATACATCCCCGCCGCCGCTGCATCCTCCGCAGTCAGGTCTGCCGCATAGCCCTCCAAGGCCTTTTGCAGGGTGTCCGCCTCCTTCTTCATTTCACCGTCCAGCTCAGCTGTCACCTGCTGTCCGTCCGTAGCGTCCGTCTTATCCTTTCCGCAGCCTGCCACGCCGCATACCATCACAACAGCCAGCAGCATTGCCAAAAGTTTCTTTTTCATGTGTTTTCCTCCTTCGCTATCCTTGTTCGGGCGAGCCTGCGCTCTGCCATTCGTTTTTTTACGTCCCCGAAAATTTCTTCTTTTATGATTGCTTCGTGGGTATGCTCCACCACAATCCATTGATTTCGCGGCAGCTCTCTGGTCTTTTTCTCCTTAAAGCTGATTTTTTCCTCTTTCCCCTGCACCATATGCCCCAGATAAACGGGGTTTTGCAGGATTTTTCGGATTGTCCCCTTCGACCATGCCGCAGAAGAACGCCTGCCGAGATCCTCCCCTCGCGCCCGCTTCATCTCGGAAGGGGTGGGGATACCCTGTGCCGTCAGCCGTTCTCCAATCATTTTACAGGAAAGACCCGATAAGTACAAGTCATAGATTTCTTCCACAACGGGTGCCGTTTCCGCATCAGGAATGAGGTGATGCCTGCAACAGGGATCCTTGCGGTAGCCGTATGGCGCATAATTGCCCAGAAACTGCCCTGCCTCCATCTTCCTGCGAAAGACGGCACGGATGTTTTCCGAAAGCTCCTCGGAATACCATTCATTGACCAGGCTGTTGATTTGACGGACTTTTTTGTTGGCATGCGAAGCAGTATCCACCCCATCCACCACCGTCACAAAGCGAACCCCCCAGAGGGGAAACAGCGCATGCAGATATTTTTCCGCTGTGCCTGCGTTTCGGGTAAAGCGGGACTGCGTTTTGCATAGAATGATTGAAAATTTTCTTTCTTCCGCGTCCGCAAGAAGGCGTTGGAAGGCAGGTCTGTCCTCTCTCAGCCCCGAATAGTCCTCATCCGCATAAATGTCATAGACCGCCCACCCCTGCTTTTTGGCATATCCCAGCAAAAGTGCGCGCTGATTGCGTATACTCTCACTTTCCGCCGCTCTCTTTTCCGCATCCTCCACAGAAAGCCTGCAATAAATCGCCGCAATTTCTTTTTTCATTGCCGCCGCTCCTTTTTCTTCCTTAAAAAATTATACGGCGTTTCGGGCAAGAAAAAACCTACAGCTTTGACTGTAGGCTTTTATAATTTATAATCCGCGGAAAATATATTTCTCGCACTTCGGACAAACCGTGTCCTCGTTCACTCTGCGGCGACAGTCCAGCCCCTTGCCGCAATGAGGGCATCTATACAACTTTATTTCCAGGAAGATATCCAGCGCCACAATAATAATCGTCAACAGAATATTTCCGGCAAATACAAATGCCATTGCCGCCAGAGCATAAAGAACCAAGCTGAGCTTCTGGAACTTTTTGAACTTTGCCAATAATGCGGTGCCTTTTTCTGATAAAGCCTGCATAATTTTGACCCCCTTTTTTCATCTGATTTGTTCTTATTGTACAACAAATATCCTGCAAATGCAATAAAAAAGAAGAAAGGTATCCAAAAGCATGCGTCCATATAAAACGCACCCGTCACCCATGTCACGGGTATCGCCTGCGGCAACGGTCACAATGCCGACGGGCGTTATGCAGGCGTTGCACCAGAGGCAGGGATTGTTTCCGTCAAAATTCTTGACCGATACGGGCAGGGAAATTCCACCCACGCCGTACTGGGGCTGAGATGGATAATGGACAATGCACGCAAATATAATATTAAAGTAGTAAATCTTTCCATCGGCACGAATGACAGAAAGGTCAACCTGCCGCTAAAAGAGGCAGTCGAACGGCTCTGGCAGATGGGAATTGTGGTGGTGGCGGCGGCAGGAAATCCGGATGGCCGCAATGGCTACCGTCCGCCACCTGCGGTAAGCGGCGGTGTGATTTCCGTCGGCGCATGGGAGGATAGAAGCTATTTCCTCGCGCCTGCGTTTCCGCTTTTTTCAAGGGAACGGGATACATTGCCCGATCTTTGGGCACCGGGAGATGATATCGTTTCGGTGCTTTCGCCCGATTTTGATTTCACCCTGCCCAACCGCAGCCGTAAAAACATCGTGGACGGAAATTATATCACCATGAGCGGCGCATCCATGGCAACACCGCTCATCAGCGGCGCGGCTGCCCTGCTGCTCACAGAAAACCCACACACACGTCCTGCGGAAATCAAACGGCTGCTGCTGCAAAAAGCCAAGCCCTTCGGCGGTCTTCTGACAGCGGAGGTCTGCCGTACCATTTAAAAGAAAGGTGGTTCTCTTATGTCCGAAAACACGGTCTATACCCTTGCAAAAACCCTACAGAAAACGGACGGACTGGAAAAGGATTTTGCACAAATGCTTTCTGCTTTGCGAGATACGGTCGAAAAAGAATATCTTCTGAAAATCCGCTCTGCCGCCAATGCCGAAACGGCATTTGCCAAGGAGCATCCCCCGAAGGAGGTCACACTGCTGCGCGCGCTTTCCGCCTTTATGGATGAGGGCGGACGGGCACAGCTGGACCGCATGACAAAGGGTCTGATGTTTCTGCACACCCTGCAGCATGTGCAAAGAGGTGTAGCGGATTTCTCCGAAGGCAATCTTCTGGCGGCGCGCAGTGCCGAGGGCGGCGCACCGGAAGATTTGCCCTCCGCCCAATCCGCAAGAATGGCAGGTCTGCTGCTGACATTGGCATTGGCAGAGCAGTTTTAGAGGGTGTCGACAAAGTCGCCCCCTAAGTTGAAATCAAGATTTCAACTTGTTTAAGCAGAGGAATAAACAGACGAGTTCCATCGGCTAGAAAGCCTTGAAACTCGCTGTTTTCCTCGAGTGGGCAAAGCCCCCTCTGCGGGTTTTACTTAGGAAACGCTTCGTTTCCCAAACCCTTCCGCTGCTTGTAAACATTTTGTATACAATTTAAGGGGCATTTCAGCCCCTTTTTCTCGTATATAAAATATGTATCGTATCACACAAAAAGAAAAATAAAAATCCTAACAGCACAATAATAAAATGATTACTTTGATACGCATCGAAAATATGCCCTTTCATCATTTCATCTACGGCATATCGCATACCACACATTATGCAGGAATAATTATCATAATCACACAGGTAATGAAACGGTGCTATATATTGGATAAACAGTCCATTGATTATAACAACCGCATATAATATCATCCTTACATTCTCAAAAGCAATTTGTTTATAATTCTTAATCTTCATACATTTTTATTGCTTTTACAAATTTAAATCCTGCGATAATCTGAAGAATCCCCGGAATAAACAAAACAACTCCAAAGCCGCAACTTGCCAATACATACAGCATAAATAAGAAAAATGCTAATATCAAATCAGAAATCGCCAAAAATAAATAAATGTAAGCCCATTTCATTTTCTTTCTCTCTGGTTTCAAATATATGATGATCCCAATCACAAAGATAATTAACCCAACCAGAAAACAAACTAGCAAAAGATTCCCGGAAATATCAGGAGGTTCAACCGTAACAGACAAATCGGCAGCAGAATCTGAATCATTTTTGGACATCTGCGGTATCACTAAAAACATCCCTAATGTCATCAATACAGGCAGACAAAAGGCAATAATATTCAACAAATGTGCCGAAAACAAATTGGTCTTATCTTTTTCCACACCTTTAATTTCTGCACCTTTATCGTCCTTTACATTTACGTCTAAAATCTTCTCGCCGCATTTTGTACAAAATAAGCTATCATCCTTATTCTCGGCTCCACACTTTGAGCAATACATTTTCCCACACCCTTTTCACAAATTTCGTTCATTATCAAACATCACATTTTTTACAACCTAACTTAACATTGCTATGTCAGCATATCTACAGCCCTGATATAACCTCCTTTTTAAAATCGTATTCTATTTTCGATATCTATTTTGGAATATAGAATAAATATAACAAACCCGATACAATTTAGCAAGAGGGAGGTGTAAACAAATGACTGTATTTCATCCGAAAAAGCCGGAAAAGGAAGTAATCTCCATGCGGATTCCAAAGGATGTTCTGGAAATTCTGGATCAGAAATCTGCACAGGCTAACATCAGCAGAAACGAATTTATCAATCAGTGTATTTTGTTTGCCCTTGCCCACATGGAAAACGAAGCATAAAAACCACAGCAAAAAAGCCCAGACCTTACGGTCTGGGCAATTTTTTTGACTTCGCTTAAGCGTGGTCGCTGACAACAAACATATTCATTTTTTTCAGAAGGCGGATATCCTCCTTAGAAACCTTGAGCTTTTCCTTCAAATCGTCCGTTTCCTCCAGAATATCCGATACCATCAGAAATTTGAAGCAGGCAGGCAAAATCGGCTGCGTGGATAAGCAGCAGCAAAGTCCTTCCATTCTGCCGCCATTATTAAAGGAATTGATGGCGTACATAAACATTCGCTCCACCTTATTATTCTGGTTTTCAAAATTGAAATTGATGAAGGTATCACCCTTGCGCATCGTGCCGTGATAAAGGAGCTTACACTGATAATAATTGGATAAGTCCTCAAGCGAAGCATACATATTCGCGCTGAATACACCGCTGTCCTCTCCGCCATCCTGCACCTCAATAACATTGCGCGCAATGCGGCTGCGTCTGCCATCGTAAAAGTACATATAATATTTGCTTTTGCTGAGGTTGTGCTTGATGATTTCGCCCTTCTCGCCCTTTTCCTCCCCGATTTCTTCATAATCAATCAGCTGGTTGACGGGCACCCCTAACGCCTGCGCAATCGTAAACAGGGTTTCAATATCAATGGAAATATCCCCGTTTTCGTATTTGGAAACCGTTGCCTTGCTTTTATGAATCATGCCTGCGAAGGTTTCAATAGTCAGGTTTTTCGTCTTTCGATACAGGCGAATTCTCTGCCCCACATGGATACTAACTTCTTTCATCTCTTTTCACCTACTCATCTATACTGTAAAAAAATAATCTCACTCTATTAAACCACGCGTTCCATTATAGTATAAAGTATCCAATAAAAAAAGTGTTCCGCACAAATCTTTTCGCTTTTTTATGGAAACTTAACGAATCTGTTTCTTTTTTGAAAGCAAGCGCTCGCTTTTTCTGAAACCGGTTTCGCAAAACCGCAGATGTTCTGAAAAAAACACAATTGATTTTTCATGATTTTCGCGCCATTTTTCCAAAAAAGTTTCTTTAGAATATATTATTTACAATTTTATACAAAACGGGATATTTTTTATTGTTCATCATTATACCAGATAAAAAGAGAAAAATCTATGTTTTTATCACCGAAATATCCAAAAGCTATTTATTATTTTTGATGAAATCTATCGTTTTTGTCTATTGTATTCGTTTTCAAACCAAGCCTCCCCCCTGTATATATTCGCATTATGTCAATTTCATAAAAATAAGATAATTCATGAAATTTTGTGATTTTTCCGTTTTTTCTATGAAAATACAGGCTTTTTTCACACTTTTTCTACTCTGAGTATAAGAAATCGGTAAATTCGTTTCACTAAACTATATTTCATTCATTTGCCCAAATCGGATTTTTCGTGCATAATATCGTTTGTAGGACAACTAAGAGAGATTTCCTTAGTGTCGGATGTAAAAGAAAGTTTTGTTTAGGAGGCGTTTACAAATTATGAGAAAGAAAACGAGTTTAAAGGACATTGCCGTAATCGGGCTGGCACTGTTTGCAATGTTCTTCGGTGCCGGCAACTTAATCTTCCCCCCCTACCTTGGTACAAATGCAGGGAGCGAGTGGTTCATCGGGTTTATGTGCTTCTTTATCGCGGACGTTGGTCTGGCTCTGGTTGCCATCCTCTCCATGATTAAAGGCGGCGATGTTTCCATTCAGGGCGTTACCAAAAAGCTTGGTGCTGTCCCCTCTGTCATTATCAATACATTAGTCGTTCTGTGTATCGGGCCCTTCCTGGCAATCCCCCGTACCGCAGCAACAACATTTGAAATGGGCGTTATGCCGATTTTCCCCAAAATCAACAGCTGGATTTTCGGCGCAGTCTTCTTCGGTCTGGTTCTGCTGTTTACCGTTCGCCCCTCCGGCGTTGTTGACGTAATCGGCAAATACCTGACACCTATTCTGGTAATCTGTCTGATGGCAATGATTGTTCTGGGTATTGTTCACCCCATTGGCGATATCAGCAATGTTGCAAAATTTGAAACAGTCAGAGAAGGCGTTATGGCAGGCTATCAGACCATGGACGTTCTGGCTTCTATCGTATTTGTTATCATCATCATCTCCGCAGCAAGGGATAAAGGCTACACAGAAACAAAGGACACCATGAGCGTTGTTATCAAATCCAGCGTTTTCGCAGCAGTTGCACTGTTTGTTATCTATGGCGGTCTGGCATTCCTGGGTGCAACCACATCTGCAGGCGGCTTTGAAGGCTATAACCAGACAGGTCTGGTTGTTGCAATCACACAGTCTCTGATCGGCAGCTACGGCGTACTGGTTCTGGCAATCATCGTATTCTTTGCCTGCCTGACCACAGCAATCGGTCTGACCTCCTCCTGCGCATCCTATTTCGCAGAGCTGACAAACAACAAGGTTTCCTATACAAAGGTAGTTATCCTGACCGTTGCATTCAGCTACATCGTATCCAACTTCGGTATTTCTACAATCATCAGCATTGCAGCACCTATTCTGAACCTGCTGTACCCTGTTGTTCTGGTTATGATTGTGCTGAACTTCTTCGGTAAGCATATCAAAAGCAACAACATTTATATCTTCGCAGCAGCCTTTGCACTGGTTGCAAGTGCGGCAGAAGTGCTTTGCGGCTTCGGTCTGCCCCTGCATTTCGTAGAAAAGCTGCCTCTGGGCTCCTTCCAGTGCGGCTGGGTCGTTCCTGCCATCGTAGGCGGCATCATCGGTAAATTCGTACCCGCTTCTCAGAAAGCAGTCTCTCTGAGCAAGAGCGATAACGAATTAGGCTAATGCCTGCGGCATTCCGTCGAAATCTCTATAGAAATTCTCGCACCGTATCGAATAAGATACGGTGCTTTTTTATAATTTTTATTTTTTTCAAAAATTTTTCAGACAGTTCAAACTTTTTTCCGTTACAATACATCTATAAGACAGAAAACGAAAAAAATGGTTTTCACGCTGACCGGGAAGCAACAAGGAGGTAACACCTATGCAGGATATTTACGACTGCACCGTACAATACATCATAGAAAATCAAAATAAATTTTATCGTCTGGCATACAGCTATGTAAAGGAGGAGCAGGCAGCTCTGGATGTGATACAGAACGCAATCTGCCGCGCCTTGGAGGGCTGCTTTGGGCTGAAAAATCCTCTGGCACTCCGCACATGGTTTTATCGGATTCTTGTCAATGAGGCTTTGCAGTATCTCAGAAGGCAGAAGCGCGAGGTTCCTCTCGGCGAGGAGCATACCGAAGCCATGACCTACGAAGAGCCGGCATTTGATGAAGATAAGCAAGCCTATGAGGCTGTGATGCAGCTGTCAGAGCCTATGAAAACCGTCATTATCCTTCATTATTATGAGGATCTGACGCTCAAGCAGATTGCAGAAATCACCGATACCCCACTCAGCACCGTAAAGACACGACTCTACAGTGCCCTGAAAAAGCTGAAACTGATTTTGAAGGAGGAAGAAAAATGAATCCCGAAAATGGCAAAAAAACCTACGAATCCATCGAAATTCCTAAAAATTTAAACGAAACGGTCATGCAGACGATTGCATCCAAAAATAAGGAGGAACTGAAAATGAAATACGAAAGCAATGAAAATAAGAAAGCATCCGAAACAAAGAAATCCTATCGCCCTGTCTGGAGAGGCTGTGTTGCGGCGGCAGCAGCCGTTCTGGTCGCAGGCACCATCGGGCTGAACGCAAGCCCCGTTTTTGCGGAAAACATGAGCAAGGTTCCCGTTGTGGGGCAGCTGGCGCAGGTGCTGACCTTCCGTTCCTTTGAAGGCACAGAGGGCGATGTGGAGCTGAATGTAAACGTCCCCGTTGTGAAGGGCCCCGATGGTAAGGAGCTGCCCGCAAAGGTAAATGCACGCATCCAGCAGCTGACCGCCGATTATGAAGCGCAGGCAGAAAAGGAAATGGCAGAATATAAGGAATCCTTCTTCCAAACAGGCGGCACAAAGGAAGAATGGGCAGATCGCACCATGGATTTGTATATCGATTACGATGTAAAATATCTCAGCAATGATGTTCTCTCTCTGGGCGTAACAACTGCAAAGAGCTGGGTTTCCGCGGATGAGGAGCATACCTACTACAACATTGATTTGAAGAATGATAAGGAGCTGACCCTGCAAGACGTGCTTGGCGATGATTATGCTGCCATCTGCAATAAGAGCATCGTATCTCAGATTGAAGAACGCATGGCGGCAGATGCAAACGCTTTCTTCTTCGGCTATGGTAACAGCGCAGATGAAACCGATTCCCTTGGGAAGTTTGAAACCGTTGACGCAAATACCTCCTTCTATCTGAACGCAGAGGGCAAGGTTGTCATCTCCTTCCCCGAATATTCCATCGCCCCCGGATATATGGGCATTCAGGAATTTGTAATCGACTAACACAAAAATAGCAAAACGCAAGAAGGCTATCCCTTCGGGATAGCCTTCTTGCGTTTTCATTTATACAATTCCGTCCGTCTCAGCCCCGTATACGTTCTGCGGCTTCTGATTTCGCTCGATTTTGCCAAATCCACCTCTGCATAAAGAATCCCCTCCGTATCATCCGCCTTGGCAATCACATCGCCGTTGGCATCTACTACAATAGCTTCCCCCGAGAAGTCCATCTCGTCCTCCTTGCCGACGCGGTTGCACATCGCAACTGCCGTACTGTTATGGAATGCCTGTACACGCAGCTCCCATTCAAACATTTCGGAAGGCTCTGTTTTCGTATTCACCGTCGGAATCAGAATCAGCTCCGCCCCCATCAGACTTTCCGTGCGAATGCTTTCGGGGTAATGCCGATCGAAGCAGACCACAATCCCGATTTTCCCATATTCCGTATCGAATACATGAAACCCGTCATCGGAGGGTGTATAGTAATCCTGCTCATAAAACTGCTCCGCCTGCGCAATATGCACCATCTTCTGCACGCCCGCAATCGTGCCGTCCTTTTCAATCAGCAGGCTGGCATCGTATGTCCTCCCGTTTTCGTAAAGCAAAATATTCGGCACAACCAGAATCCCGTTTTCCTGTGCCGCCCTGCAAAATGCCGCCACAACCTCAGAATCAAGCGGAATCCGATATTGCGTCACATCCTGTCCGGGGTACTGCGGAAAAAATTCCGTCAGCTGCACTTCTGGAAACAGAATCAAATCCGCCCCGTTTTCTGCCGCCTCCTTGATTGCCCGTATGCTTTTTTCCAGGTTCGCAGCAGGCTTTCCTGCGTTTGCCATCTGGCAAAGTGCGATTTTCATGTTGCATCCGCTCCCTTCTCTTTTGTTTTTATCATAAATTATTTTTATCCGTTTGCCTGCGTCCGCCGCCAGATACCGTCCTCGTCCTTATGCAGAACTTCCTGATAAGCGTTTTTATTTCGATAAATCCCAATCATTGTCGTATCCTCGTCTAGCGGCAGGGTAAAGCTGTTTTTCGCCCCAATCCTGCCATTGATGCCCCCAAAGGCAGCGTAGCAGTCAATATAAAGCTTTCCGCCCATCTGTTGGGATATCTCCATTTTTCTGATATACCCCCTTGATGCCGCAACGCCAATATCCAGCGTAATTTCTCTGCCGTCCCCCGAAACGGAATATCCATCCATATAGACAGAACCGTTTCTCAAAAACCCCGAACCGATAAAATAACCGCCGCAAAGCACCACTGCCACAATAATCCCAATCACCATTTTCTTCTTCATAAAACCACCTCCGCAAACAGGACGTTTGCTATTTCGTTGCAACAATACTTATCCAATGATTTTTTGTATTTGAATACGTTTTTATCTCTGTAAAACCTGCTTCTTTCAAAGCAGCAATGAGTTGATCAGATGTGTAAATCTTCATACCATCAATCAACTTTGTCCATTTTTCATCTGCGTCATTCGTTCCGTCAGATTCGTTACAAATCAGGAATGTCCCTCCGTTTTTCAGAACTCGATTTACCTCAAAAAAACATTTTTTCAATCCCGGCCAAAAGTAAACTGTCTCAAAAGCAGAAACATAATCAAAAACCGCATCAGGAAAAGGGATAGCAGATACATCACCTTGAACCACGCAACATTTCCCTTGTTTAATGGCGGCGGCGTTCAGTTTTTGAGATTCTGCCACACTGACCTTCGAATAATCCATTCCTGTCACATGTCCATTTCCGCATTTGCCCAACCAGGCTACAATATTTGCACCGCCTCCGCAACCAACATCCAGTACCGCAGCGTCCGGATTCACTGAGATATTTGAGAATCCCCATTGTGATAACTTGGCGTGACCGATGTTCATCATCTTCGTCATCAATTTTCCGCCGAAGCCTTGTGGCTTACGAGTATTTTCAAAGAAGTTCATTGCATTATTCCTCCTCTTTAAATTCCGATTTGTTTCTATCTTTATTTCTTAATTATACACGGGATTTGAAGCTTTTTCTACT